>Ga0214477_100826_pt1 | contig 19278 bp, 17 predicted proteins | sample M1_20Mar14CPVII9_FD_165058 | JGI IMG/M metagenome (GOLD analysis project Ga0214477, IMG submission 165058) | Marine eukaryotic communities from Monterey Bay, California, United States - M1_20Mar14CPVII9sort6BwellC16 | ecosystem: Environmental > Aquatic > Marine > Unclassified | place: USA...
GCTATAATGTCAACCAAACATGGAATAGTATCATATAGTAATAGTATAAACATAATCTATAGTTATTATCTACTATTGCAGTGATTATACTGCTCTTCATATACCATTTGTCAGAGGGTGGTAGGATGAAAAAATTGAGAGGCTGTCAAAACATTTCTGGGAGCAGGCATCAATAGTTGATCTCCTACTCTATGAGCCAAGAGTTCGATGGTATGTATATCGATGATGTCGCTTGTAAATCCATAGAGTAGCGGATCTATATTTGAAGGATATATGGCAAAGCTCCCACCAACCTATTGATTGCAATTGTTGTTTGTGAGCAAAAAAACTATGGTATCCAAATAAGGCCGTCAAAACCAAAACTTGAGGGTCGATGTTTTTATCCGAATCGGACAATAAATCTTCATATGAGGAACATATTGGCGATTATTTAGCGATTAGGTATGTAATGTTGAATTTGCCGTGAATGAAAATCGAATGGTGGTGCTCTAAACCGTCGAAGTGACTAAACTCGCTAAAGTAAAGTACTTTCAAAACGGAATGTCTTATTTGGCGATCAAACTACTCCATCTGTACACTCATTGACTCGATTATCATGAAGTGGATTTGCTGCAGTAGACAAAGTACTACAATTGTAGCGCCAGGTATTATTTGCTATTATGAGATCCATTATTACCCTCTTCACCATTGTGATCATATCTATTTCCACTCGATGCAGTGATGCTTTCTCAGCTCCATTACATATTAATAACAACAGAGCAAACTCATATCTGAATGCTAGATCTATATGTACCTTTGATGAAGACGACTTTGCTCTTAAACAAGGAGAATGGCCATATTCAACCTCAGATTTGAATCGTTTAGACAATACAATCGACACTGAATTCTATAATGAACCTCGATTTGTAACCCATATTGATGACGGTGCCATTGCATCTCTAACCAAGTACTATCAAAAAGAGTTTTCGAATGCAATGAAGAATAAGGATTCATTAGATGTATTGGATTTGTGCTCTTCGTGGATTTCACATTTACCACAAGAAGGACCAGAGATAAAGTATGGTAATGTAGTAGGAGTGGGTATGAACGAAAAAGAGCTACAAGCAAATCAACAACTGACAGACTATATAGTTCAAGATCTAAATCAAAATCCAATACTTGATCAATTTGAAGACAATTCATTCGATTTCATTTGCAATGTAGTATCTGTTGATTACTTGACAAAACCGGTAAGCGTATGAATGTGCAATTACATCTTTATATGTCCAATACTTATATTCTGACTGATATGCTTTTTGCCAAACTATGTCAGAGATTCATATTTGAAGAAATGCATAGAATACTGCGGCCAGGAGGCGTTTCATTAATGAGTTTTAGCAATAGATGTTTCCCGACAAAAGCAGTAGCAATGTGGCTACAAGCAGATGATATAGGGAGACTAACAATAGTGGGTAGTTACTATCACTATTCTGCAAATTGGAAATCAATAGAAGCATTGGATCTTAAAGATCAACAACCTACGCCCGAAAGGCCCTCTGCCGGAGATGTGTTTAAGAATCCTGCTTTACTAACTGCTTGGATGAATACAGCTGCCGCCGTTGCCAAAAACAATCAAGGTGACCCAATTTTCGTCGTAAAAGGAGTGAAATAAGATAAGATATGATCTCAAATGAGTATGTGTCTTTCACTGTTGCGTATTAATATACAAATGATAGAATACAAAACATGTAATAAGATGAAGACTTGATACCGAATACAAGACGTATAGATGACTTGTCATGTTACTGAAGTGAACACTTCCCTTCCTCTTCCTTCCTTTGCAAAGCAACATGGGGGAAGAGTTCACTTACACTCTAACCATGCTTACCATATCACACTACTCCGCGTCCGTAACTATCGTCCGATGGAAGGATACCTCCTGGTATCTTTTGAAAAGATTTTTATCATGCTATCTAGCAAAAAAAGTGTCTCTAGAGACACTTTTAGGATACCGTACTTTTTTGTTAGCGGCCACTAACAAAATTTCAGCTCTGGAGACAAAATTGCCATGAAATAGCCCTCTATTGCCGACACTCCTACGGCCTCATTTGGACAACGGCACGGCAGCCGCCGCAAACAGTCTATCCCTTAGGTATAGATCGACAATAGGAACCACTTATTGCATTGAAAATACTGTATTATTGACTGTGTAGGACAACTTTTATAAATTTGATGTTTATTGCAATGAAATACTCATCATCGTCAATAAGTCGATGCCATGACGATAGGATGACCTGCCACCGACGTATATTGACAGCTTATATATAGATATAAACATAATGTACTAGTTTTCATTTAGTTTAAGCTAGAACATTGTCATTATCGATGATGTGCATATCTTGTGTTCATGATGATGCTCCTCCTAGAGCAACAACTTTAGCCATGTTGTTTACCATACAACGTTATCTCTCGATAACCAATTGATATTATGATCATTACCTTTCATTAGATCTGCTGGTCAACTGTATTGGATGACTATATAGCGCTAGCGGCCATATCATCGATTATTAAGTGCTCAATCGTCACACAAATTTCAAATTCCTCCGCTGAAAGCTAACGGAAATATGAGGAAGCGGCGCCGGCGGATTCTTATTCAGTATAAAATGTAGATGATTCTACATATGTTAAACGCTATGTAATTATTATTATTGGCGACGATATACGGTGAAAGTTCGACAGCTCCGTCTTGTCGAAATTTTGCTTTTTACGCGGTAGCTACGTAGAAATGGATCTGGAGACACTTTTTTTCTGGGGACACTTTTTTTGCAAGGTAGCATGAGTTGGTTTAGATATAGTAGACTCCTTTGCAATCATCTATCAGATAAAATTAAACATCGTGTTCCACACAATAAAATAACATGGCTAATATTACCGATGTTGAACCCGCGGCTAAAAAGGCAAAGACCGGTGATGATAACACAGAGACAGAAAAAGTTACTTTGAACTCTGAGATTGCCAAGGCTGACCGTCCAAGTCCAAAAGAAGTACACCGTAAAGATTATGCGCCTCTGGCATACACGGTAACCAAGGTATCACTTGATTTTAAACTCTTTGACAGACGTACGGTTGTAGAGTCAGTACTAACTGTCGAGAAAAACTCTATAACAGATACAATAAAAACAAATGACAATGTTGTGGATGGTTTAGATCTTGATGGTGATGAAATGGTTGTATCTCTCCTCAAACTATCTGTAGATGGATGTAATGAACTTGTTCCAGATGTCGATTATATTTTACAACCTGGTAAATTGGTCATCAAATCCGATGCATTGCATAGGGGTGCAAGTGCCAATAATGGTGCAATTGTTGTGAGGTCTACTGTTGAAATCATTCCAGAGGATAATACCCAATTGAGTGGTTTATACAAAGATGATTCAGGTATGTATTGTTCACAGTGCGAGGCTCAAGGATTTAGGCGTATTACATACTATCCTGATCGGTAAGTACCTTTCAATTTATGCATATAATATATATTTCTTATCATTTATACTATATTATTAATATTACAGGCCAGACAATATGGCAACGTTTGAACGAGTTAGGATTGAAGCGGATTCAAAAGAGTTTCCGGTGCTACTTTCTAATGGAAATCTCGTTGAGGAAGGGGAGAGTGAAGGACGTAAATTTGTAGTGTGGTCAGATCCCTTCCCTAAGCCCTCATGAAAGTCCGCGTTAGTATTGTTTAATGACATGAATTCGTGTGTTCAGTATAAAGTCTCGACGACTTGGCTGTTTTATTTGACCTTAGTTTGCCTTTATTGATTGCCCTTGCATATAATATGTACTAACATTTGTTATAATCTCCTCTCTTTCGTCATCATAAATTGTGATAACGCCCATCTTCCAGATCTTTTTGCAATTGTGGCAGGTGATCTTGGAAGTATTGAAGATTCATTCACTACAATGAGTGGCCGTAAAGTTCTCCTCCGTTTCTTTTCTGAGGTGAGGTTATATGTTGTGCATAAAATGATACTGTATTAATAATTTTAAATAATACTTACCCTTGCTTCTTAGCATAAAAATTCGGGCAAACTCGAATATGCAATGGGAGCTCTCAAGCGTGCTATGAAATGGGATGAAGAGACCTTTGGCTTGGAATATGACTTGGACCTTTTCAATGTGGTAGCAGTAGAAAGCTTTAATATGGGTGCAAGTGAGTGATAATTTTGAGTTTGATTCATAAATTGATTTGTAACTCATTGATCCCTAATTTACTGTTACTATCTCAACCAATACGGCAGTGGAGAATAAGTCATTAAATGTTTTCAACACATCATGTGTATTAGCTGATCCAATCACAACTAGTGATGCAAACTACTTGCGGATAGAAGGAATCATCGGCCACGAATACTTTCATAATTGGACTGGCAATCGAGTAACTTGCCGCGACTGGTTTCAGTTAACACTGAAGGAAGGACTGACAGTATTTCGTGACCAGCAGTTCTCGGGTATGATCAATAACTGTGCCTCCGTTCAGCGCATTCAAAATGTGTTGTACGTGAGAGGGGTACGTTGGTGTTTTTATGCTGAATAATATGATATGTGCATATGATATACACAAACTAACCTCCTAGTCTCTTCATATGAACAGGCTCAATTCAAAGAAGATTCAGGCCCAATGGCGCACCCAATCAGACCTGATTCTTATATTGCAATGGACAACTTCTACACTGGTACTGTTTATCGAAAGGGGGCAGAGGTTATCCGAATGTATGACACCCTTCTAGGCACTGATGGATTTCGCAGTAAGTCCTTTCTTTATACTTTTTGCAAATGACACCTTTATATCCACATAATCACACCGACTGCTCACATTATATGCATCATTCTCTTCTATCTTTCTTCCATAAAAGAGGGTATGGACTTGTATTTCAAGAGACATGATGGGCAAGCTGTTACTTGTGACGACTTTCTTGCTGCAATGGCAGATGCTAATGATGTCGATTTATCTCAGTTTGCTCTGTGGTATTCAACGGCCGGCACTCCTTCCCTTACATATTCTTCAACCTATGACAAAGAGAAGAGCTTGTATCAGTTGACTTTATCACAAAGTAGTCGAAGTGATGATCCACTGCTTATTCCTGTAGCAGTTGGTTTATTAGACAAGGAATCTGGTGCAGAGGTTGTTCCTACCACAGTGCTGCAATTGAAGGAAGTCACTCAGACGTTTGACTTCCCAAACATCAAAGGCGACGTCGTACCATCCATCCTACGCAATTTTTCTGCTCCTGTCAAGCTCAATCCAGCCACTGGAGTTGTTGACGAAACTGAGCTTGCCTTCCTTGCTTCGAAAGATACGGACGGTGAGACCATTGTCTTTTTGTTGTATTCCCATTTAAAAGACGTTAATTGTTCTCATCATAATCAAACATACAACTCACTGTATTATTGATAGGTTTCAATCGATGGGACAGTGCACAAAAGCTCTACGAGACTGCAATCACAAAAGCTATGAACAAAGAAGCTTATGATGATACTTTGAACCTTGTCCTTACAACTTTTGGCGACACTCTCAAAGACGAGAGCATTAGTGACGATTCAATCCGAGCCTTTGCTTTGACTCTACCATCCGAGTCTGCCTTATCAAGCTCCACCTCCGTGATTGACCCCCCTGAAATTCGCAATGCAAGAAAGCAAATCAAACAAGCCATTGCAAGACATTACTCTTCCGATCTGCTTGCTTTGTACAATAAATTGACTGCTGCTATCGAATCAGATGGTGAGATTTTCAAGGTGGATGGTGTATCTGTTGGGCGTAGGCGTCTACGCAATGTGTATCTTGGGTACCTGTGTTCCATTGCTTCAACTGGTGACGAACAAAGGAATGCTGCAAGTATCGCAACAAAGCACTTCGAGTCGGCAACTGGAATGACAGACAAGCTCGCTGCCTTCAATATCCTTGCTAGCATGAGCGGAGAGGGAGCAGAAGCTCGAGACTTGGCAATCAAAAAGTTCTATGAAGATGCCAAGGGCGATGCTTTAGTGTTGAACAAGTGGTTCGCAGTGCAAGGAGATGCACACCTTGACGATGTACTGGAACGTGTTATCAAGTTGACATCACATCCCGACTTCACTCTAAAGAATCCAAATCGTGCTCGTGCTCTTATCCTCTCTTTTACTGCGAATGCTGCCGCCTTTCATGATGAATCAGGCAATGGTTATAAATGGCTGGGCGATATCCTTGAAAAGATGGATAAGATCAATTCAAAGGTTGCAGCTCGCACAACAGCATCCTCTCTTCTTGGGTGGAAGAATTACAATGAAAAGAGGGCATTATTGATGAAAGCGCAGCTCGAACGCTTGAAGAATATGCCCGACATTTCAAATGATTTACTCGAGATTGTTACCAAGGGGTTGAAATAGGGAAACAGTTAGTTTGAATTTAGTTAAATTTGATAGTCACTTGTTTGTAATATAAAATTCTTGTGTTACATTTCAACTCTTGTACCTATATTGTTCTTTATTGCATACTCAACTACAACATTGGCAGATATGACATCTTGTATACTGGTGCCAACAGATTTAAAGAAAGTACAGTCAGTATCATCTCTTTGTTTGCCAAACACTATGTTCTTTTCAAGCGCATCCCCAATTAATCCGCAGAAGTTGAGACTTTGTTCTGTCAAATATGTCAAGTCCCCCACATGCAATGCCTCTTTTGTATCGATCAATACTTCACAACGTTTTACTGCAACATCATCGATCTCTACCATTTGTGGTGTATATGAACCAACACCATTAATATGACACCCAGGCTTAAGAAACTCTCCCTTGAATAAAGGGGTGCCTGTATTGGTAGTTGTACATATTACATCTGCGTCATTAACTGCATTCTTGACTTTTTCTTCGTCTGACAGTAACGCTACTGAGATATCTGTTATCGAACTCTCTGTTTTAAGTATCATCTTCTGTAGGTTCTCGGCTCTTTTATAAGATCTATTAATAATAACTAACTTTTTAATATCAACAACTTGTTGTATACACTTTATATGTAATTCAGCTTGAAGTCCTGCACCGAATATACACAGAGACAGTCCTTTATTCATTTTATGATCATTATTAAAGACCAATTCGGTGGCCAATGCACTCCCAGCCGCTGTACGTAATGCAGTTAGATATGTGGCTGCTATGATTGCAGAAACTTCTCCCGTCTCGGCGTTAAGTAGCATAGTCGTAGCTGGCACAGTGGGTTTATTGAATTTGATTGGATTGTTTGAACGAGGAGATACAACCTTGATACCCATCAATATTTCATTAGTCTCATTAGTTTGATTCTGTGATTTAGGATAATATGCTGCAGGTTTAAACAAGCTCCAATCTGCAGGTGAAGAAGTAGATGAATTTGTAGATCCAGGATACGGCAAACCTATTCTCGTAGGAACCATTGCACCGCCACATCCATCTTCCCGTAGAGAACTTAATGCTTTGCGATTGGCAGATATTGCTGTTGATATTGAGCAGCACTTTTTGACATCTGCTTCTGATAGGATTAACATTTTATTTGATAGAATCCTTATTGAATATCTAAACGACATATCCTCTACATTATGCAAAAGTATATAATGTTGTTAGTATTAGTAATATAGAAGAACATAAGATGTGTGTATAGTGCAAAGCGTCAACTTCTTCCACATAGTGGCGTCAAGTGAACACGATTAATATACAACATATATATATAGCCATATTTGTTTTTGATAGATATTCATTCAGTTTAACATCATAATAGATATTGATGCAAACGGATTGTAATAGGCATAAACCAAAGTACAAAGTGCTTATGCTTATATCTTTGCCAAAGTATATATTAAAAAACAAACAGAAACTCACATATCTTCTCAACATATGAGGACAGTATTTTTATATTGTCCGATGATCAGGAGAAGAGCTCGATCGACAACTTGACGCACTTGCAACAAACACCTGCTGATACAGCTTTTCCTCTTTTCCTTTTGTTGCTACCCTACCCTACATTTATCATCCTAGTGATTGCAGCTGGTATCCTTTTACTCCTACCGTTTGTAGGCAAAATCGTCATTGCCGCTTCTTCATTGAAGGGGAGTGGCGCGGATATATAATTGACAACAACGATATACCTACTAAGATGAGAAGATCATTATCAACTATATTGGTAGTATCTGCTATGTACGGGGAAGGAGGACAGGCATTCACTCCTACAAGTAGAGAATGCCGTACTACAACAAAGTTATATTCAAATACTAGTAATGATACTAGTCGACGAGACTTCCTCACAACAGCTGCAACTACTGTTATTGCTACTACATCTACATTAATTGTATCACCAAACCTTGCACTGGCAGATCTATCCGATGGAAATTCTTTGCCGCAAGGAATGTCTCAGTTTAGCCGTGTCCTCAATGTTCGATCACAACTTAAAAGTGTAGCAAAGCGAGTAGCAGAACAATCTGAAATTGATAAGAAGGAATGGGATAAGATTGACGATTTCCTCCGTACAGTATACTCAGCTGGTAACGACATGAAAGTAATATCGAAAGGAATATTTGATCCTACCAAGAAATCTAAAGCTGAAGAGGATATTAAATTATTACAGAACTTAGTACAGGCTGCACAGAAACCTGTTAGTAAACAAGATGCTGCTGGGTTTAATGTAATTGCCACAAAGGCTGATGGCGCCTTCGAAGATTTCTTTGATCAATTGCGTGACGTTCCTGCCGATTTATAGTAGAACTTATATAGAACTGATAAGTTTCGGTATAAAAGGGGAAACAATAAAAGAACTAACATCTTTTAATAGAGATCAAATGAACTTTGTTTGTATCGCAGACTATCCAGATTATTTCAACTATTGTTCTTCATGAAGAAATTAGGATCAATCTTAGCCTTTGCTTCAAATCTCGACAACCATCGATCAAAAACATTCTTTGGTACTGTCATCATATTTCCGCCACCGCTACCAGTATCAAAAGAGGACATATAATTGAAGAGGTCGAGAGCTATCTTCTTTGCTACATGAGTTGTTGTTTTTGGTTCTATCACTATATTCTGTATACTAGCCATAGGTTCAATTGACACACCCAAATTGATCGTAATAATTGCAGATGGAGAGTTAAGAGCTGAACTAAGAGTATCATTTGTTGCCCAACCAGTGCGTAATGCCCCTGATGGCTTGTCATTCGATATATATCCTATCAATTCAAATTCTGTAGTTGTACCATTGCCCCTAGAAAAGGGAGTAGATTGCATAGGATTCTGAGATGATGATGATGATGATGATATCTGCCAAAAGAGCATTGCTCCGTGATCTTGCGGGAGCGTAACACCTGGTAATAAAAAGAATATAAGTTCACTAACTGATGCTATCTCTACTCCTGTTATACCTGAGAAGATGCGCGTTATCACGATTTATGAAGACAAAAGAGAGGAGATAGTAACTTCTGTTAGTACTGAGATTTGCAAATAATTCACACATTAAAATACTGGGACTTTCCTGTTAGAGCTAGTGTAAACTTGGTACCCGACTGATCACTCGGGACAAAATCAGTTCTAACTATTCCGCCAGGTATTAATACTCCTAAAGCTTGGCTCATTGTATGAAAGATGATACAATGAGTATCTCGGATCTCGGGGGAGGAAAGCGGTATCCTACCTTATCCTGCCCCTAGTCGGAAACTTACCTTTCAGTCTATCTCATCACCGATAGCCAATCATAAATGAGAGAGTAGAGATGTATAACTCAGAAGTCTATATTTACTTATTTGATTGCTCCCATATTACATGAGATATCGAGCACGGTCCAGAACGGATCATAACTGAGGTCGTAGCAACAGAAATTGCGAAAGATAGGCCAACTAAACCTTTCGACTTGCTCAATAGCGATTCGGATGGAATACCAACTCGGATACAGATGTTCCTACCCCAATAGAAAGCTCCAGTTGCATTGACAGGCTTTACATCTTGGCTTGTCATACCTCCTACTACGAATGATAGATCATTATTCAAGTTACACTCTGTACCCTTTGTATGCTTGTCATTCACTTCACATACAACTATATTCTTGAAACATTCAGTAGCAAAGACTGATAAGCTTTGGATTTCAATATCATCGCTGTCAATACACGGAAGAAACATTTCAAGCGGACCCGACGCTTTTATTCCATAGAAGGCTTTTTTAGAATCTATATAACCCAAATTGCCATATCTTTCTAGCTTTTTCTTTGCCTTCTTTTCACCATCTCCAAGATCAAGAACCCATCCTTTGTTGTATAGCTGAGCGCCTTTTGGTAGCATGATATCCACGTCTTCTGCTGTTACACCCGATACAATTATATCTCGTAAATTGTTTTTCAGTATCGGATCAAACGATGTTCTACAGTGGATTTGGTTCATTTTCCATGGTGATGACATCTGATCACTTGTTGGTTGACCATAGAAGAGAGAAAAGGCATCCAAAGGAATAATATTTCTGCCATGAGTTGGCTCAGGAAGTAACTTTTGCTCATCAATAAGTAAGCCTTTCATGAGTTTGTCACTTTCATGTGATATAAAGTAAGCAACCAGCTCTAATACAGCCACAAAATGCATTGTTAGTAACCATCCATATAGTTCATGTTCTTTAACTCCAGGATGATGACTACTTTGTCCTGGAGCTCCCGGCAGTGCACCAAACTTTTTCCATTCACGAAATCCTGCAGGCATATAATCATCCTTCACATTTAGAAAAGTGTTGATTGTATCTTCCATGCTTAATTCTATTGGATCTTTAAGAAAACCTTTATCAACATATTGTTGAAGCAAATCATACCGTTCCTGAGCTATACTTGTGGATGTATCCTTCACAATGAGCATCGGTTGTCGTTTCATTGAAAGGCCTTGGCGTATGTAAGCCTCTAATCCATCTGCTACGCCACCAGCTTCATTCATGCTGTAGTCCCATGATATTACATCAACATCATCGCCTAGGAAGCTATCGAAACACCAGCCATAAGGAAATGAAGGCACACCCCCAATCGCTGCATTACGAACATCTAATTTAATTCCCAGCTTCTCCATAGGTTTTGACAATAATCTTTCCAATACAAAAGGATAACTTTGATTGAAGTAATTACCTCTTCCTACCGTGACACTATATCCACCAAAAGCAATTTTGAAAGATCTATTTTGCTGCCTTGCACTAAGAATGCGATTTGCTGTATGTTTCATTCCCGATGGTATATTATGTATATCAAAGTTGTTTGCACTTATATTGTTGTCTGATGCAGGAAATGTAGTAACTCCTGAATGTATTAAATATCTAGCTGCATTCTCACCACCATATATAGAAGTAAATTGCTTCTTTAACCGATATATCTCATTATAAAACTCATGATGTTGTTTGTAATTATTATTGTCTTTTGCAAATTTGTCATGCATTCCAAATGCATCACTTTGTAAGCGCTTAGAATTCAGATTGAAGAATGGTAATGTTGTCCTTTCTCTTTTACTCTCTATTGTAGTATCATGATACTTTACATCCATTGATTGTCTTCGTATATTTGTAGTATGATGTAGTGAAACATCAGACCAAAATACTAGTATAATTTGTGTAATGACATAGCCAACACACAATATAATCACTCCTACTTTAATTGTGAGATAAATGAAGGGCTCGTCATTATTATCATTGTGCCTTCTTCTCTGGCCATTACGTCTGCTTTTACCATACTTGCCCATAATATTATTATGGGTCTCATATCAATCAAATGAAATTATACTCTCATAGTATTCATTTTAATACCCATATAACTCTACCAGAATCGTCTCAAAAGAAGCATAACAACCATTTAATTAACTGTAATAGGTATTGGCAGTATTATTCACTCTCCTTTCACGTTAATTGGAAAACTCTGTTTGGGATGGGCAGGGGCGTGGGAAACTGAAACTGATAAGTGCCGCCGAGACAATCAGGTTGTATTGTCAATAATAATAGTGTATTAGTTGGTGGTATCAAGATATATATATTATTATAAGGAGATGAACTCTTTAGTATTGCTTCAGTTGTTGTTGCTATTAATCACAATATTAGAATGTGTCAGTGCATTCAGTAATAGTATGAGTAGTAGTATAAGTATTCGGACTCTATCATCTTTACCTTCCAAAAGTAGTAGTGGAACTAAGCTATTTGCTTCCTCTGCAGATAAATATAATGATCTAATTCAATGGTTTACTACATCAAACGAGCAATCATACATAACAAACAAAGTTGATATACGTCCATCAACGAGAGGTGGGCTTGAAACGGGAGGGTATGGAGTGTTTGCTAATGACGATCTAGCAGAGGGTGAGCTGATATTTACCATCCCAAAAAGAAGCTGCTGTGTTACTCTAGATGACGCTCTTGAGGATAATGAATGCGGTGCTGCATTTAAACAACTGATGGAAAAGGCCGGTGAAGGATCTGATACAGTGGTTTTGGCAGGCTATCTTGCAAAGGAGTATCTACTATTAACGGAATATGATAGACGTGTATCGAGAGGAGAGAAATCTGATGATGATAATATTATGAGAAGATTGAGTAAGATTAAGTTTGCAACTTACTTGCGGACTCTTCCATGGGAGAGAGGAGTTAATGCCCAAGAGCATGTTCTCTTTTGGCAAGATGAGGATGTAGACTCACTGTTGAAGGGCAGTTTGGCATATGAGGATGCTATTGAAATAAGATCCACAGGAAAGTCCGCTTTTGTATTGTTTTGTTGTATGAACTCGTGTGTTTAAATGAAGTCTCAGTGACTGGCGACTTCGTTCGGCCTTCTATGCCTTTAAGACTTCTTGATTACCCTTGCAAATCACATGCACTAACAGAATCTAATCTCCCCTCTTTCAATCTTCATAACATATGACGACGACGACGTCTCCTAGTGAAAACTGCCGCAAAGATATTAAATGGGATAATATCTCCAGTGATCAGAAAAGCAAGAGGCGAGGAAGAGGAATCAACCGAAGAGGAAGGTGGATTTCTATTCCCTTGGCAGTCAAAGGAAGAAGAGAAACCAAAACAAGTGGATAAAGTACTTGAAGGGTTGGAGGATGCAGTACAGGGCGCAATGGTCATTAGTCTTACACGAGCATTTGCTGTTTCTGACGATGATGGCAAAGAAGAAGATAGACTTGAGCCAATTTTGGACATGCTACAACATTCTGGTGCGTTGTTCCGAGTCAAGTCTCGGTGATTTGGCCGCTTCACTTGACCTTTATTTATCTTTATTTGATTGCCTTTGCAAACCGAATGCACTAACATATGTTACAATCATCTCTCTTCATTTTCATAAACTATGAACGCGCATCCAGAAACGCCCAACATATCTCACAAGTGTGCAGAAGACGGCAGTATTGTAGTCACTGCAGGAGCTAATGTCAAATCGGGCGATGAGCTATTCAATCAATATCGCGGAGAGAGTGACGTAAATATGCCCTATCATAAGTTCTTTACCCGATTTGGGTTTGTGCCTGGAATAACGGAGCCTGTTGCAAATATGATCGCCGAAAGAAGTACAATTTTCTTCCCGCAGCGAGCTGAGGTATAATGTACTCTCTCTTCTCATAAACTTATAAACAAAGAAGAGTTATGATACTATCCAGACTATTCCACGACCTTAGAGAAAACATTTCAAGAGTACACATAAGACTTCTGTGAACCTTTTTCTAATATTAACAACCTATAGAGGAATGAATCTGGTTTGGTGAGCAGCAGAAACACCAGGACGTCCATGCCGAACGGGCTTGTATGTAATAGCAAATTCTCCCAAGTACATGCCAACCATCTCAGGCTTCATTTCAACACCACAGAACATCTTTCCATTGTAAATACCAACGATTGACCCAATCATTTCTGGAACTATAATCATATTACGAAGATGAGTCTTGATACCACGGGGTTTCTCTCCTGGTGCGGCCTCCTTCTTGGCTTGACGCAAACGCTTGATAAGGGCCATGGGCTTACGCTTAAGACCACGAGACATTCTCCTGCGAGCACGGCAGGTGACGAGGTCCATTAACTCATCGTTGGTAAGATCAAGAAGAGCATCAAGTTCGATACCACGGAATGTGAATTTACGGAAGGTACGCTTCTTACGAAGCTCTGCTACTTTTTCGGCGTCCATGATTGATAATACTATTTGATGTAATATATATCAACTGTTGTGTTGTAATTAAGTGATGATAAGATAAGAAGAAAAGGTTATGTGATATTTGCAAAAATGAACATAAGATGTGTCACATATCCTCCAAGTCATTCAATATCGGGACGACGACAACGAACAGCATAAATCCTTTCCAATATATCAAATAGTACATATGATATATATTGATATAGAAGGCAGGGGTGCTCGTCTTGATATACTATTGCAATCAATACCTAACAACTTTACTCTAAAAAGATATTTCCCCATACCATTCATCAGCAACCTAGACACCAACGCCTTACACAACCATAAATCACCTCTTGTATACGGTATAATATCACTATTTGATTGCCGCCGCCGCTGCTAAGTATACTTACCTCCTCTCTAAAATACACTTTGCTAATAAAAAAGTAGAGTTACGACGGCCAGACTTAGTCGGTATCTTAGTAAAGCATGTAAAATTGAAATGTGTGTGACCACCAATCAAATTTTGGTTATGTATTGACTTTTGACCTCGGTTTGGTTATTGTCTAATTACACAAATACATAACCATGGCACCAACACCGCATCAAGCTAAGACTGCAAAGGCCAAGCTAATTGCCGGTGGTAAACAACCAAAGGCTCGAATAGCACGATATCTCAAAACTACAGAATCACAATTAGTCGAGGGTGCAAAGTCATCACTACTACTCAAGGGTATAAGATGTTCAGATTCAATGTCAACAGTACTAAAAGATATGAGATCGGTACAATCGCCTCATTCAAAGTTACTTACCAAGAATAATATGATAGTACCATTCGATGATGAAGGACAACAATCATTGGAGTTCCTAACAACTAAGAATGATGCAGCATTATTTGCATTAGCTTCACATAATAAGAAACGTCCTAATAATTTGGTATTGGGTCGTACATTTGATAGGCGTATATTAGACATGGTTGAAATTGGTATATTGCAATACCGATCATTGAACGACTTTGGTGGCTTACCCAAAAAACGATTAGGAAGTAAACCGTTGTTACAATTTGTTGGTGATTTATGGTCATCTGATATCAACTTGAAGAGATTACAGAATCTATTGATTGATTTCTATCGTGGTGATCCTGTCGATTCATTAGTATTGAGTGGTTTGGATCATGTTATGGTATTTACCGCTGCTGAAACAAATTTAGGTGGCGGTCAAGAGACATTCCCTCTCATTCATCAAAGAACATATTATATGAAATTGAAGAAGAATCCAAAGGGCGGAAAAGCACCGGTGCCATATCTTACACCTAGTGGTCCTGACATGGATTTCAAGGTATGCATATTGTTCTTTTTGTCATGTATCATGTTTTATGCTCTCTTCTTTGCAACATCGTGTACTAATTTCAATCATACTTCTCTATCAAAAAAAGGTACGACGAACTCAATTTGCATCACCAGACTTATGGAAAATGGCAATGAAACAACCTCAGGGTATCAAAGCTAAGAAGAAGAAGAACCAAACAACGAACATATTCGGTGAAACAATTGGTAGATTACATCTCGAGAGGCAAGATATTGATAATAGGTCGGGTAAGAAATCGAAGGCTCTTCGGTTGGCCGAGAAGATTGAAAAAGCAGAAGAAAGTGCGGCAATAGAATCAGAGTTAGGTAGGGAACAAGAAGAGATGACGGATGAGTTTAAACAAGCTTATGGCTTTGCACCTGATATGTAGAATTACTACTTGTAAGATAGATTGTGTTAGTATTATTCCCGAAACTATGCATAAACAAGCTTATGGCTTTGCGCCAGATATGTAGAATTGCTACTTGTAAGATAGATTGTGTTAGTATTATTCCCGAGACTATGCATAACTCTCTATTTAATTGTCTTTATTGTTCGTATGATTTGATGAGTGGAAAATGATCTTCTTAGCCACTGAGGCACGCTACTACCACTTGATAGCTTGCCACTCTTTGCTGCTGAAATACAGCCATACATTGAACCAAAGCGTAGCTTGCGGTTGGTTAGGCATGGGCCGTAATGAGAATATTTGCCACTATTTGTAAGTATTGTTGAGTTTGGATTAGATGGAATGATAGGAGGATCAAGTAGCATACACCAGCAAGTGTCTGTGATGAATTCTACACCAAACGACTCTAACTTTTGAATATAACCGAGCTCATTTCCAATAGATTGTATATGTCATCCTAGAGTTGCCATAACTTTGACTGATTCATGTTTGGGTCTGTCATCATACTCTATCAACTCGGATAATTTACCCAATTCGTCCACACTGAAAGATATAGATGATGTTAGTTCGAAAATAATAGTAGGAGTTAAGTGCACTATGATATGAACATAATCACATACCTCAAGTGTGGATTTCCTAGTGCGATCAGAGATACATCTTCCTGGTCATCATTTCCACTGTCTAATGTTTCATATGCATGGCATAAATCTTTCTTCGTCACCTCGACATATTTGTCAGCACAATTATCTATCATCTTAGTCACTGTCATAACTCCCATTGTTTCTGGTGTAATCTTGGCCATATGGAAAAGAGGTGACGACCCAGTAGTCCCAAAAGCTGCACAGAATGCTTTGAGATGATCACTGGAAACAGTCGGTAATTGATCAAAGCCCAATATAAGTGGTATGCCACCATCGGAGAGGTTGCCACATATCAAACCCATTGCTGGAAAGAAAGAATCAAATCCTTGCTTGTCGTAGCTTAAATCATCTTTAGCTTTGATACTCGGTAATAGATTCTTTATCAGTATTGTTGCATCAATAACAATAGTAGGAGCTCTATTCTCTTCAATGTGGACGCCAGTATTGGGTACCACACCGCAGATAGCTGCGCATATATCAAAGTAGTCTGCATACTTTTCGGTTCTAGCTCCGATGACTGAATTGGAGTATACAACTGCATTGGATTCCCCCCAACAGATGTTATCTCCCTTCTTTGGTTTAGAAGCAAGCAAATATGGTGCACAAGTAAAGCTCAGTTCACAGCCGAGATAAAGATATGCATCCCCAACGCTATTGGCATTATGAGCCAACGATTTATCAACACCAAGCTCCTTCCATCGACGTCGATCACAGCTTTGTGAGTTCAATGTTGTGTTCACCTTGACCTTTCCACCAAATTCTACAAGCCTTTTTACAAACCTCAATCCACCTTGGCCGATGTATGTCACCGCATCGATGTGGGCACTACTAATCGGTATCAATTCTTTTGATTTCGATATAGCAGCGACCCGTTTGATGGTTCGTAATGCCAATTCTTCCGCTTTTGATGATGTAACATGAGGCGTATCCACTGTATTCTTCAGTTTTAACAAATCTTTGGCTAGTATTTCATCTTCTCCATTATGTATACATATGTCTTCTTCACAAAGTACTTCTATTGATAATGAATCATATTTATCATCAAGTAACTTTGTAAAATTTTCCTCTCCGATTGCACAAATGATTGGTATATTCTCTTTGCACTCATATTGGAAGAATTCCTCTGCAATGATGGCTCCTGTACATAATATTGAATCAGGATCTCGCAATATAATGGCACGAGGAGCTTTACCATTAAGAATGAGCTCTAACATAACTTGAGAACCAGTACAACTTCCTCGACCGCTGGGTATTACTAATATCTTGTTGGATATACTCTCTTTATGTAGAGGATGTGTTGTATCAATAACATTGCCAGTTAGTGGATCGATGCCACCCCAAAAGCTAATGCCTACACTTGAATAAAGTACATCTCCTTTACTCATAATTGAGAACATCTCTTTAGAGATTGAACTGCTAACTATAACTACCCGATCACTGATAGAAGAGCATAATATACTAATATTTTACTTGCTATAGAGCGATTATATGACACCAGAACATCAATACAATACTGGAGAGTATGATAATAATTTCACCACTCATCAAATTCAGCATTCAACACTGGGGCGGGGGGGGTTGCCCACTGAACTCTCATAAAAAAGGATCCTAATACCTAGCCTTGACTCTCAGTTTTGCTTATTTTTCACACAACCACCCCAAACAATAATAATAGTATTATACCTCCATTATATAGCAAAAGAGCAACAATAAATCATGGAGGCAGCTTTTATGGATGCAGGAACAACCGTTGACAAGGTATGTTTGTATTTGTCGGGATATAATAATATCATATCAGTATACTTTTGTCGATTGTCATTTTTTTTCGTGAACCACTCATTTCAATAAACCTGCTATTTGTACAATATATTATTTCTATATTAAATACATATTCTTATGCAATACATATAATATCATTCACTAATTTTTCTAAAGGGTGAAAATGCTCGCCTTTCGTCCTTCGTTGGTGCCATTGCAATTGCCGATTTAGTAAAAACAACACTAGGTCCAAAAGGTATGGATAAAATATTACAACGTATATCAGAACATGATCAATCTGTTAGTGTAACGAATGATGGGGCTACGATATTAAAATCAGTTAATTTGGATAATGCCGCTGCTAAAGTGCTGGTTGATATCGCTAGAGTGCAAGATGATGAAGTTGGTGATGGAACAACAAGTGTTGCTGTACTTTGTGGAGAATTATTGTAAGTATTATTATTTGGTATTATATTATTTGTATTGTTTGTGCTATTTGGAAGAGTTTGGTGTGATTGTTATATATTGTTATCAACACATTATATGCTAATTATAATGTTCTACTTATTTTAAAGACGTGAGGCTGAAGATCTAATCAATCAGCGCATCCATCCCCAAACAATTGCTGAGGGTTGGCGATTAGCTCGTAAAGCTGCACGCGAGGCATTGGAAACATCTGCCATGGACAATAGTGCAGATGATTCAAAGTTTCGTGAAGATCTGTTGAGAATTGCACGTACTACACTTAGTTCAAAACTCCTAACGTATGAAAAGGATTACTTTGCCAATCTTGCCGTGGATGCCGTTATGCGTCTGAGGGGATCTAATAATCTTGATCATATTCAAGTATTGAAGAAACCAGGTGGACATTTGAGGGATTCGTATTTGGAGGAAGGGTTTCTATTGGATAAGTCAATTGGTGTTGGACAGCCAAAGAAGATTGAGAATGCCAAGATCCTACTTGCCAATACATCAATGGATACAG
>Ga0214477_100827_pt1 | contig 19273 bp, 12 predicted proteins | sample M1_20Mar14CPVII9_FD_165058 | JGI IMG/M metagenome (GOLD analysis project Ga0214477, IMG submission 165058) | Marine eukaryotic communities from Monterey Bay, California, United States - M1_20Mar14CPVII9sort6BwellC16 | ecosystem: Environmental > Aquatic > Marine > Unclassified | place: USA...
TATATCATCAAACTGAGCCTTGTAATCATTAACTGCGCACCAGAATCGTACATTCTCACTACTAAACTCTCTAGCACAATGTTGAGAGAAGGAGTTGATACCATCACTTGACGAAAGCAAGATTGCAAGACCAGCATCCCACGATACCGTCATCTCCCGATTACGACCAGACACCGTACTTTGACGTCTCATCACGACTTGTTGTATACTAGCTCGAGTAAAGTGTCGTTCCTTGGGCAGTGGTCTGCCATATCCCGGGGCGGCACTCTTGGTAGCTGGATTAACACGCAGTGTGTCAACCCACGATACCATACTACTCAAGGGAGTCGAGGGTAAGAATGGCATGATGCCCATTGAGAACGAAAGCATCATTTGTTGTACCGTTTGTAATAATGGTTGCCATTCCTCATACCCTGCAAATCGAACAAATACTATAATAACATATGTCACTCCAAGTAATATAGCATCTCGTCGTAACTCCGTGGCAATATGTAACTCATCGTCCAAAGGTTTAACAAACATTGACAATAAGAAGGCAAGTATACTAAATGTAACACAGAATACTGGATTTGTATATTGAAATGATGTCGGTTCTGGATCTTGACATTCATCTGTAGAAGATAATTGACTCTTGTCGGATGTTAATACTAGTGCTAATACAATTGCAATTGTTGGAATGATTGATAATGCCAACTTTGTTATTAATGCAAGACGCTTCGTCTTCTCAACAATTAGATTTGCCTCGTCGGATACTGCCATTAATACCGTTAACGATCGACCGCCCTCGGTCTGTTCTGATCCACTGGGAATTGTGGATAAACGAGGAATGCCACCACCCGTGTCACCACTCCTCCTCTGTTGCATTCTTGAGTTTCTAGATGAAATCTCATCCTCAACAACTAGTTGTGAGAATTGCATTGTCCCACGTAATGTAAAGGCACGAACAATCTGAGGACCAACCGACAAAGGTGCCACGAGAAGAGAGGCAACATAAAAGACACCACAAGGCACTCCACCAAACAAACTAACAATGACATTCAAATATGCCAACCACCCCGCAGCTGATGCTACGTATATAGCACTCTTGTTACGTTTTCGTATTAGTATATCGTTACGTTTGCAATATAAATGAATGTAACAAATTGCCTCAAAGAGTGGAAAGAGAACTAAGAAGATGAATGAAATTGTTTGTATTGCCGTCATTTTCTTTTTCTTGTTTGATGTTGAGTGGGATGACACCCAAACACACTACTTTAATGCTTTAACAACCAAGGATAATGTTAAGTTGATTGCCACTAAGAATACAAAGATAGAAGCCATCGCGTTGAAATAAAGATCTCGTGAGTTTGTGTCGAAATGACTGTTTTAATGGGAGCCAAAAAAAATCTCGGGGTGTTGACATCTCCCATCGATTGCAGCGGTTTTATACCTCATACCTCAACTCATTTGTCTTCTATTAAGGAGGTGTACTTGATACAAGATAATATCTATACAACTGGTACTCGGCTTAGTTACTCTTTTATCTTTTGTTGGTCCACATCTGATGTGTACTATTTTTTGGGTTGTTTCATCTTATGAATAGCCTCATCACGAGCTATCCTTAACCTATCTGCAGACCTTGGTCACCACTACTTCGTACCATCATTCTTTTTTAATTGTGTTTTGTTAAAGTAGTTATGTTTATTATATTCTTGTACTTCTTGTATTCTAGCTATTTTTGTTTTTGGGAGGTACCATATTGTTGATTTTGTTATTGATTGTGACTATATGGATTTGTCAACTTTGAAGGGGATTATTTTATAGGCTGAGATGCAGCCTCTAAAGCTTTTCTACGAGCTAAACGTAACCTATCCGCTACTACTGCACCGCTACTCGTACCATCATTACTCCTAACTGGATTCTCAATACTTGAATAAGTATCAAATTTTGTTGTTGATGATTGTGATAGTATAGATTCGTCAGCAGCGTCGTTGGAAGAAGAAGTAGTTTGTTTTATAGGTTGGGATGCATTTTCCAATGCTTTCCGACGTGCCAACCGTAGTCGATCTTCGATTAGGGCACCAGATGATGTACCATCATTACTCCTAACTTTATTTTCTATAACTATTGGTGTTGTTATGTTGTTAGTATCTACGAATTGTACACTATCAGTTATACTGCCATTGTTAGCCAGCCTTGCCTTTGCCTGTTTTAGTCTATAATCAGGATGGTTATTAATTTGACATAGTGATATAGATGGAGCTTCTTTAGTGGCTGATACACCTTCATTTTTAACATTTGCAATACTTTCCAAGACTTTGGTATCGTTGCCGCCATTGCTTGTAGAAAAGAGCCGCCGTATAAGACTGAGTTCAGTAGGAGATGTAGATGAAGAATATAGACTTCTCCTGTGCACCATTGGTACGCTTTTGATCATTTGTTTAAGCATAGTATTACGCCGCTATTGTATTTATTTGCCATTGGCGAGTTAGACAAAAGGATTTCAATGACGGGAATAAACATAGATAGATTGCTCAACGTCCTCTTCCTCGGTTAGTATTTGTTGTTGATATAATAGTTAGTATTGTTATTAACTTGTATTTCAAAGAGCACGATAATTGATATACATAATAATCTCAACAGAACACAACATATCGTAAGACAAACATACACCTCAATAGGTACCCAAAAATATCAGCAACATATACTTAGAAACACATTCGGCAAAGGGCGTATTGCAATATCCACATCAATAACATACCAAGATACCGTTTACATATAAACAATATACCAAATAATACTGAACACATCACGTGCACAATTTACAAGTCATGCCTAAGAAAAGAAAAACTCCCGAAACGTCTGAAGTGGTATTTGAGTATAAGGGGATAGAGGAGAGGGATGATGTACCGGAGAATGTGACAATTGTACGGTTTCATTCAAGTGTTACAGAAGTTAGACATGATATGTTTCAAAACTGTAAACAATTAAAGGAAGTGGTATTCAACGAGGGGCTGAGGAAGATTGGCAACATGGCATTTTATGACTGCAGTGAATTGGTACACATCATTTTCCCATCTACTTTGCTTGAGATGGGGGGAGCTGCCTTTTGTAGTTGCAGTGGTTTGAGGGGAGTAGTGTTTAGTGGCTCACTACAGACAATGGGGGATGCAGTATTTGCTAGTTGTACATCATTGGAAAGAATCACATTTCCATCAACTTTGGCTAAGATTAGTGAGCGTACATTTTTCAATTGCCGTAGTTTGACAGAGATAGAACTTCATGAGGGGATTCAAAATATTGAATCGGATGCATTTAGGAGTTGCTCATCACTGGAATACATTGTTTTACCTTCCACTGCCTCTGAGGTTGGAGATTGTGCATTCGAACATTGCACTAGCTTGAAGAAAGTAGTACTTCAGGAGGGAATTCAAAAGATTGAAAAAAGGGCATTTCATGGATGCACGTCACTGGATAGCATCAAATTCCCTTTTACTGTCACTGAGATTAGTGAACGTACATTCTTAAATTGTCCCAGACTAAGAGAGGTAGGACTTCATGAGGGAATTCAAAAGATTGATGTAGATGCGTTTGAAGATTGCTCGTCCTTGGAAAGATTCACGTTTCCCAACCTCTCAACTCGTCTGAATACTATCACACGGGCCGGTCAAAGAGAAGTGGAGGACAAGATTGATAATATCCGAGGTAACTTAGTAGAAAGAAGAGACAGTGAGTTGTTTGTGTCTGCTGTATCTGTGGTAATGTTTTGTTATAATTGGAAAATAAGACGAAAAGTCTTCGGTCGGATTGACCGATTAATCGCCTACTATGAACTAAAAGAGGCAACGACTCTACTTGAATTGGCAATGTGGAGATCAAAGATTGATCAAGCAGAGGCGAGACCTCCTATCAACCGAGATGAATATCGACTTGATATCCCCGGGCCGGTGAAGGATACAATTCTACAATATCTACTATCGTCAGATGACAGTGAAGATAGTAGTAGTAGCAGTAGTAGCAGTAGTAGTAGTGAAGATGAAGATGACAGTAGTGAAGACGACAGTAGTGAAGACGGTTCTTGAATTTCAGAGTATAGCTGCCAAGCAGGTTTAGTTGCATTGCTAAGTAGTAAGTTGAGATGTTACTTCTATCAATCCTTTAGAATACCATCTTTGATACTACTGGTCATCCTCTTGTAATCTCTCATAATTTTGTGCACAACTTTATGTTCATTTAATTTTCATGCACGGTGAAACTCCTTTTAAGGCAACTCCTTCCCAGCTACTATGAGCTGTGAACCGTGGATCGGAGGAGAGGGAGGATCAGTTCTTTGCACCCATTAGATCATACATATTGATGTTTATTACTTCGGTGTTGGTATTAGACTATTGCCATTGAGAGAGAGTACTTCTATAAGTGGGAATAAACACCAAACCTCTTTTTGTGTATTTTGGCGGCTCTTTCTTAACCTCCTCAACTCCTTGGATCTATATATTGTTGTTAATTAGTATTAGTTTTGCGTTGGTATTAAATTGTATTTAGGGTACGAGAAGTGATAGTAACTAAATCGATACGTAACAACTCTGAAAGTACAAAAGACAAGTAACACTCAACCTCGAGAACTCAACATAGTACCCAATAATATCAGCATATTGAATAGGCACATATACATATAGATGCACAAATCGGCAAAGGGCGTATTGCAATATCCACGTCAATAACATACCAAGATACCGTTTACAATATAAACAATATATACCGATTACTGAACACATCACGTGCACAACATACTGCACTCATTATGTCTAAGAAAAGAAAAACATCCGAAATATCTGAAGTGGTATTTGAGTATACGGGGACAGAGGGAGAGGGGGATGTGCCAAAGGATGTAACGATTGTACGGTTTCATCCAAGTGTTACAGAAGTTGATGATCATTTATTTAAAAACTGTGAGCAATTAAAGGAAGTGGTATTAAACGAGGGGGGTTGCAAAAGATTGGAGACTCTTCCTTTTGGATGTGTGAATCATTGCAGAGAATCAACATACCATCTACTGTTACCAAGATTGGCAAGCAAGCATTTTGCTGGTGCAGTGGGTTGGAAACAGTTTTACTAAATGAGGGGCTCCAGATGATTGGCAAAAATGATGCATTTTCTGGTTGCTCATCATTGGAACGTATTTCAATCCCTTCCACTGTTACTGAGATTAATGCACATACATTTTTTGGTTGTCAACAGTTAAGAGAAGTAGGACTACATGAGGGGATTCAAAGTATTGACAGAAGAGCATTTGGCAGTTGTACATCCCTAGAAAGATTCATGTTTCCCAACCTTTCAACTCGTCTGGGTACCATTATTCGAGCTGGTCAAATAGAAGTGGAGAACAAGATTGATCATATCCGTCACTTAGTAGAAAGAAGTGGTAGTGAGTTGTTTGTCTCTGTTTCTTCTGGTGAGTGGAGGATAAATTGGCAACGTGGTAGTTGGGAAACAATAAAACAAACCCTTGATCAGATTGATCGATTAATCGCCTATTACGAACTAAAAGAGGCAACGACGCTACTTGAATTGGCAATGTGGAAATCTAAGATGGATCAAGCAAGTACCAATCCTATCAACCGAGACGTTTATCGAATTGATATCCCCGGACCAGTGAAGAATAATATTTTACAGTACTTGAATTTCAGAGTATAGCTTGGTCGATATGCTCCGATCTTATTGGCCGAACAGGTTTAGTTACACTTCTTAGTAGTAGTAGAGATGTTACTCTATCAATCTTTTAGTATACCATACTTGATACTGCACCAATACTTGGTCATCCTATTCAGAGTAATATAATATATAATATTTTTGCACATCTGGTGTTCATTTTTAGTTTTCATGTGTTAAGTAGAAACTCCGTTTTCGGAATGACTACATTGAAAAGACTCTCATAATGCCGCAGCATAAACAATAGTACTTACTTAGTCGATTCCAGCGCAGTATCGACCGGCGGACGCCAGTACACCGTAGACAGAGTATGCGTCTCTATTGTTTATCATCTCTATTACTTCTAGCCACCGCCGTAGCAGCAGTTCTCTTGGCGGCGCCTACATCAAGAGCCTTTCAACCATCAACTTCAATATTGCAATCATCACCACATCACCCATCAATAATACCACACAGATCATACAATACACCAACCAGTAGCAGTCTATCATATGCATCAAAGTCTAAAGAAGAAGAAGAAGATAATAGCTCATCAGCGACAGACGTACCAATAACTATATCAATACATTCCCTATTAGAAAAGAAACGTATAGATGATGCAATAATAGCATTAAAACAATATTCACATGAAGTGCCTGCGTCGACATATCATGAAGTTATTGAGGCATGTTGTGCTGGTGGATATGATAAGAATGATAGGAAGAGACGACCCGCTGCAAAGAAGAGTAGTAAGAAGAACGAGATTGACAGGATATCAATGGCATTAGATATATTGCAAAATGTCATGCCAACTGATATTGTTACACCACATGCACATGAAATTTTAATCTCGGGATATGCACGTCGTGGTAATTGGCAGGATGCATCCCAATTACTATCAACTATGGAAGACTTGTTTGTCAACAATAACGAAGGCAGAAGCAGCAGCTCACTATCTTTGAATGTATATCAAACAGTCTTACTAGCATATGCAAAAGCAAATCAAACTACTCAAATGAATACCCTATTAACAAACATGAGACGACACAACATCCGTCCAACAGTTTACACATACAATTCACTATTAAAAGAATTTGCATCATCCAAAATACCAAAATGGAAAGAATGTTTATCACTATTAAGTCAATGTCAACGTGAACCTGGCGTAACACCAGACTTAATTACCTATACCACGGCAATGAGAGCATGTGCACGTGGGAAACAAACATCCAAGGCAATGGAATTATTTCGTGTAGTGAAAGATATGAATTTAGAATTAGATGTATACATCTATACCACTGCCATGGATGCATGTGCCAAGGGTGGACGATGGAAGAAGGCATTATCCCTATTAGATGAAATGAAAACTAAAAGTATAGTACCGAATGAAGTTACCTATGGTGTTGCGGTGACAGCCTGTGGTAACGGTGGACAATGGGAACACGCTCTAGAATTATTAGAACAAATGAAGGTCAATGGATTAAAGATTAATACTATAACGTATAATTCGGCAATCGCGGCATTGTCAAAGGCGGCTCGTAATTCAGAGGGTGATATAACATCACTATTATGGGAAAAGGCATTAACATTAATTAAAGATATGGAAGATGATGGTATTAAGAGAGATTCATTTACGTTTTCGAGTGCTATTAGTACTTGTGGTGCGGCGGGACGGTGGGAGGAGGCTGTTAGTTTGATTAATGAAATGAATAGTAGTGGTAGTGGTACGAAACCTAATCGAGTTGCTTATACCTCGGCTATATCGGCTTGTGCCAATTCAAGGTGAGTCGATGTGTGTGTGTTGTATTGTATGTGCGGGCGGATGGGTGTTTAAGTTTGTCCTCTCGGTGTATATGCGTTGTTATCAAAAGTGCTCACATCATGTGTTCATAATCTCCACATCCCAACCCCATGTCCACATCACCTCGATGTGATCAGACAATGGGAACCGGCATATGAGTTATTCAATAAAATGAAGAATGATGGTGTCCAACCTGACCTCGTTGCCTACAATGCATTGATTGGTGCGGGCATGACTGCTGATAAACCATCCGAAGTGTTTGACATATGGAAAGAAATGTGTCAATCATCAAATCAAGTTGGCAGTGACAAGAACAAGAAGAATAACAAGAAGGCAGATAGTGTATCGCCTGATATAGTAACACTCACCGAGGTAATTGCTACATTAGACAATGCCTCGGGTAAGGTTAATAGAGAACGTGTCGATGAGGTATTCATGGAGGCTGTTAATCGAGGACTTATCTTAAGAAAGGACTCGTTAGACACGTCCTGGGAGGTTGACTTGTCAAACATGTCACAGCCAATTGCCAGGGCGGCGTGTCGGTATATTTTCAATCAAATAGCTCAGCGGCATACTGCTTCTAACGAAGAGGATGGCGGAGATGATGATGATGTAAAGGACCTATCGTTAATCACAGGAGCATCCCGAATGAGAGAACATGTACGGGGTATATTACGTGACGAGTTAAAGCCATCAATATACTGTGTAGTGCCAAAGTTGGAACAGGGTACGTTACTTGTTAAGAAGAAGATGGTACAGAACTATATTAATGAGCAAGATGGATAAGGTAAAGGATATTTATGTAAATTAGATCTGTTTCCATAGATGTTCTTCTTCCCATCCATTGACAAGATCTGGATGAGTCATATCCAAATTTAATCTTGATGAGACTTGATTTCGACTCTGGTGGTATGCAATCCCGAGATGACGAGGCAGTGACTTAGGCAGATCCTCTAATTCTATTAAACCATCAACTTCATTATAGGGTACCACTCTTCCCCTCGTAGCCATAATAATATCATAGTAGGACCCCGCATCAAGTGGATCTTCAGTATGTAGAGTTATCAAATTAGGTGCCGTACACACCAATTCCACAGCATCTTTTGATGACAAGTCAAGTGAAGTTAGGAACATTTTTAGATGCTGACAGCTTTTGAACACCCTCTTCAAACCAGCAACAGTGACTTGGTCTTGACCTGCAAGATCAAGCTCCCTAAGTTCTTTACATGCTCTAGATATGATCTTGCATGATTTGTTGGTTAGAGTTCCTCCTAGAATTCTCCTATTTGCACACAAGCCTAATACTTGGAGACGAGGAAGGAATGGTAATAGAGTTTCTATATCTGAATCCCGAAGATAATGTTGGTTCAAGTTCAAGTTGACGAGGTTCCTACATTTCCCAATAGATGTGGCCACAGTCTTACAATCATTTCGTAACCACTGATCTTTGCGTTGCTGATGATATGACGTTCTCAAGAACTTCATACCAATAAGACCCAATGAAAGTATACTATCTTCTTGTTGTTTAATAACCTGTAATAAGTCTTGAACGTTTTTGAACACAGGATGCATGATCTGTAGAAGTTTGAGACCATGTAATTCATTCCACACTTTACCCCCATTAGTCTTCTCAACAATACGTGTAAAGCTAACAGAATCCAAATCTGTCGTCCAAACCAATTTCTCAAGAGTACCCTTACTTGATCTGAAGAAAGATTGCAATGCCTCTACTGATAAAGCAATATGCCCAACATCACAGTGTAAATCCCAAAGCGTGAAATTAACATACTTTAAGTTCTTCATATACCTTGAAGCATAACTCAATACCAAATCAAAGTTTTGTATCTTTTCATTCAAAATGAGTTTCTTTGCATTGCTCGACTTTCTGCGGCAGCGGTGTTTATGAGATGACCATGCTAACTTTTGACACTCTCTTGAACAATAGAATACCTTGCTACTATTACAACCGGTACATTTCTGCATACATTTCTCTTCTGTCTCTTCTTCTCCGCAGTGATTGCATTTGTATATTCTTGTATTGTTCATTTTGTGTATGATTATTGTACTTGGTGTGTTCGTCGTGTGTGCGGTGTACAATGTTGGCTTTTTATGGTATATTATATGGAAAAAATCAATTAGAACTAATACTCTTTTTTAATGAGGTTGTATAATCTCGTAGTAACTATTGATGATATTCAATGTATTGGTAATTATCTTCTCTCGTAATACCAAAAAAAAAAAAATACGATAGGCATAGATAGAATACTATTTTGAGAGAATTCTCTACTGATAACATTAGACCTTTGAACTAGTGTTTTAACAACGTATTGTACATAATAATCCGCATCTATTTCAATCAACACCGCCGCAAATTATAACCACCTACTTAGGTCCCAATAGGTCCCAATTGCTAGAAAAATGCTCTCTGTGATTGAAAATCATAATATGGCGAGTCAACGACATAAAGTTATGAGAGTTGAACAATGAAGATCGGCTCCGGCGGCTTGCCTATCATCTTACATTACCGCTGTAGACGGCCCAATAGCAATGCGTAGACTCATAGGAGGTCATCTATTCTTGGTGGTTGTACTGTCGTTATGTGCCGTCACTTGCAACTCTCTCACACTGAATCCTATCCAAACTCGACAAAGCATCACCTTACCAAAGATACAATCTACTAATTATAGATTGTGTCAATCATATGTTACTACTTCTCTCACACGCTACTCTACACAATTATATACTACAAAATCTAAAGATGATAATGATACTAAATCATCACCATCAAGGCTATCAAACATACTATCCAAACTATCAAATAATGATTTATCAATACCAGCAATACTATTCGCTTCCTTCCTAAATCTACTTGGATTTACAATGGCATCACCCATCCAACCGGCACTAGGATCACATTTTGATTTACCACTAGGTGCATCATTCGGTTCATTATCAAGTGCATATCCATTGGGTATGTTTGCCGGCGTTTTCCTATGGCCAACATTATCGGATATTATTGGACGAAAGTTAGTAATGAGTATAACATTATTAGGGAGTGGTGTTGGATTAATATTACAAAGTTATGGTATTAAACAATGTTGGACATTGGAATCATTCTTGGCTGCTAGAGTATTAACGGGATGCTTTGCTGGTAATTCACCGATTAGTAAGGCATACTTGGCTGATCGAGGTAGTGAGGGTGAAAATAAGGGTAACTTAGCAAAGTATTTAGCATGGAAGGATGCAGCGTCTACATTAGCTTTCATTGTTGGACCTGTATTGGGTGGATTGATTTATAGTTTATTTGGTAAAGGTGTCACAGTATTGGGTGTATCAACGGATAGTAGTAGTAGTGTTATATCAAAACAAATATCCTTTGTTATATTATGCTCAGCCATTGCATCATTAGTTGCTTCACTTTCCGTCATGTTGTTTGTGAAGAATACTGATAAGGATAATCAAATATTAAAAAAACAACAAACAAAGAAAAGTGGAGCAGTAGCAGCATCGGTGGAATCTGAAGACAAGGTGAACGATGGAACTGCAGTTGACAACTCCATTAATGATGATAGTAAAGACACAACCAACAAGAGCAACAAATCATCAAATGACAGTAGTATAGAGATAATAGCATGTCCTTTAGGTTCCAAGCTATGGACAGGTGTGGTTAGCGTTGCAATAGTATCGGCTCTATACCATGCTGCAGATTCAACATTCTTCGCCTTCTTTCCATCACTATTACAAAACCGATTAAACTTTGATACAAGCATGGTTGGTATGGCATTCACATCATTTGCATTCATTAGTTTTAGTATGTCGGCATTTGTTAGTTCACGGTTTTTGAAACGATTTGGACCAGTGGCGGCATGTACGACGGGGCTTGGTGCGGTTGGTACAGGACTATTAACATTAGGCTACGCCGCTTCATTACCGGCAAGTGTTGGTATGGGAATTACAGCTGCTTTCATACTTGGTGCAAGTGCCTTATATTACACCGGAGTGCCATTATATGGACCGAGTATACCCACAATGCTATTGCAATGTGTACCCTCTCATAAACGAGGTGCAGTTATGGTAAGTTGTTTGTTTTTATTGATCATCAAAAAGTGCTCATATCATGTGTCACAATCTTTCAACTCATGTGCCGTCAACTCACAAACTTCTACCTATCTCTTGCTAGGGATTTGACGGAGCTGTGAATACATTGGCAAGAGTAGTATCGCCGCTGATATTTGGTGAGATTCATAGAGTGAAGGGGCCAGGTGCATGCTTTAAGGTTGCCTCGTCATGTGTCTTTACAGCAGTGGCAATAGCATTATCTAGACGATGGTTAGTACTACGGAAAGCATTCGGGAAAACACAATCAGCTGCTACTGCTAATGTTAATGCTAAATGACTAAGTTACCATCAATGGTACTCAACAAATTGTATTGAAAAGGATACCAGGGGACTCCCCTCAATCTATAGAGTCCTAGTTTTATGATCTTAAACCCCCCTAATACCTAATACACCCTCAAAGAATAACTGCTCACTACTAAGTGCATGCATCTGAGCCGACATAGCTATTGTTTTTGGGCTAATAACTACTGTTGGAGAACCACCCGTTGGAGATCCACCCGCAGGAGAACCACCAAGGATTAGTTTTGAGCTATCACCTGGGAAGAAGTAATGTATGACTTTCTCAAATCTATCCTTCTCTGCATCTCTAACTGTCGGTAGCTGTGGTGCCTCTACTACAAGACCTTGGGAGTGTAGATTTTTCAACCGAAGGTAATCAATAAGCTTACCAACGCAGTAGGGACTTTGTTCAAAGAGAGGAGCGGTATCTTGACTGGCTCGTTTCAACTCCTTTATCTCCTCTAGAAGGAGGCATAGTGTACCAGCTCGTTCAATACCAATCATCTTCAGTCCTTCCATATTAAATGCAAGTAACTCCCTACTTGTTATGTCGTTCTCTTTGAACAGAACAGCCACAGTATCCGGAATACCCTTAATACTACCCACCCATTTGTATACCTCGGTCGGTGTCCATTCCTTTACTGTACTTCCGTTCTGATCAGTCCATGTTGTATCATCGAATTGTCGAGCTAATACTGATTCTTCAAATACACGTAGTGTTGACCGTTTGGTCGTCATCGATGTCCCGCTAACATTTAGCATTACCACGTCTTTGGTATCTCCAGTACAAAACAAATCAATAAACTTTTCATGGTCTTCAAGCCTCTTCTCTAGGCCAGAGATTTTCTTTTCTGCATCCTTAAGTATCTTAAGCTTTACATTAAGAGCTTCATTAACACCTTTAGCAAAAGAGCTCGTCTCATTGATATTGATGGTGTTCAAACTCGTAAGTGGTGATTCGAAAATAATGCCCTTCGGAGTTACTTTGTACACTTCCATCTCTTTGATTGTACGGGCTAAATTCGAATAATTAGGATCGTTTTCATAGGAGCCACCAGGGTTAAATTTAACAGTATTTCCCTTCACACACAGGTCGTACGTCGTAATCGGCGTTGTATCTCCAGTTTGGGTGAACAACGAATTAGGGACGGGAGTGTGTCTACCAAATGTTGGGCCTAAATCATTGCTATTGAGTATTGCGGTAGACGTTGTCGGACTCCTTAACTTCATCATTTTATTAATACTAATATCACCTTTAGAAAGGAAAAACAAGAAAGCTTTACTTGATTCGTCCCACTGAGCAGAAGGTGTGTTAATAGATGAACGAGCCCTGTTCTGTGTTCGTCCGAGAGATGGAGTTCGCCTCCTCCTCATACCTCCACCACTATTCCATGACGTGCTTGAATACCCGCCGAAGATACAATCGCACTCTGTTTCAATAATTGTAATTGTACTTCCTTTGCTATCACATTTTGTGTGAAAATCTTTAGCACTCAATCCATCTCTTGATGACCGATACAGTAATTCTAAGTCCCCATCCGAGTCATTTTCCTTTAGCCATCCATGCAGAGTATTGGCCTCGTTAACATGGCTTATAATTTTACTACCAGGAATCCCTACATTTGATAGTATATCACTAATTCCAAATAGCTTAGCCTGATCCAATAGTATGTGGTTTAATTCCTCTCCCACACTAGGTGGAGAAGGAGGGTTGTCTTCTGTAGACATTTTCATATCATTAAGGTAGTCAACGATAGCTTGGAAGCATTTTGGATTTACATCTAAGAATATACGTCCATTATTATCTTTCTGTAATCTTTTATCCCATTGACCGCTGAATAATGCTAAGGAAAGTTGGTAATTGGTATTAGAAATGTTCATAGGATGTGCATAAGATATGAGCAAAATTAAATGCCATATATATGAGCAAATATAAATACAAATATATATCATATACGTACCCTCTAATCTAGTATCCTTTAACTGTGTCAATGTAGACCGCTTTGCCATAATAACTTTGCCACCAGCATTAATCTCTATTAAATCTGCTTCACATGAAAATTTATTGCCATGAGCTTCAATTATCGATGTCTTCTTTGCTGCCAACAAATGAAATCGTTCCTTAATTTCTTTTTCGGCACGGCTTAACTTATCAACATGTATTTGATATTCAATATCACGTTGTTTAATGGCTTCATCGAGTTGTATGTTGGTACTTTCGATTTGTTGCAAAGTTGGTTCATGATGTGTAATTTTTGTTGACTCTTTTTCTGGTATATCGCCTACGGCCGCCGCCGCTGTTATACTATCATCGGCCATACTAAAAATCTAATTCTTTGTGTAGTTAGGATATATAATGAGGTCCACGCGCCACAACTTATCAATCTATTAATTAGGCGTTCTCCCCTGGGACTCTTACGTACCACTTGCGCGGTAGCGTAAGACTCCCAACGATGCCTACCTCCAAAAAATGGTGCTTGCTTGAGCAACTGAGATAACAACCTCTCTCCGCTGGTGGACTGCTATTGCTCCTTCCCATGCCATACATATTGGCCACCATGACATCCCAACGTTGTAGTGACCCCTAAGCGTCAGTCTGATAACTCAATGGCCGTGGAGGAGTCCGTTAAGGCCACCATAAACGACGATTAGCACTTCAACCCTCGAGATCGAATTATGTGATGTGTCATCCTTCTCACCACCAGTGCTCCCTCCACATCATTACCTCTGCTCCAACCTCCATCCTCCTTCATTAACAAGGTATTAGGCCGCAGGTTGGTGCCACCAGACCTTATAGAACATATGATTAGGCCACCCTACACCACTTTTATTAAAAATTCGATCAAATTTTGATGTGGTGGTGAAGTAGTTTTGGGGATATATATCACCCTGTGCGATAGCCCACCACCAAATACGCATTGTATGACGTCAATATGGTATAGGGTAGGGGTTCTGATCAGTTAATCATGGGTGGGGAGTCGTTTATGCAACACATAGCCGCCGATTGTCGATTTTTTTTATATTTGAGAGAGGTGAAACTTCAACCTAATATTTAATTGATGACAATGTTTTGGAGGATTGGGCCATATATCATTTGCAATTCGACAATCAACCACTTCTAGATGGTGTTGGTGGTGTGGTTATGGTGTATGTAGGTGGTTGGGGATGCAGGTATTAAATATTAGTTCTGTTTTGTGTAAAAGTTGAGATGGGTTGACTGATAAAATTGATGTTTGTTTTTAGGCACCATGAGATAGATATACCAGAATAGTCACCATTGTCTCCTCCTTTAGTTATCATTCTATCATATTATGGTGGTTGGTGTGGTCAGATATTATATTTAGAGACTATTCTACCAGTTTTATGTTAGCAACAACAAAAACTAGAATAGCATATTATGTTAATATGTAGCTGTCTAGAACTAATGTTATGCAATGTTTCAGTATATATACATTGGATATATTCTAGTTTATGTTGTTAAGTAATGTTCCTCCTCCTCAGATACTACTCCACTATCATTCTACACCTCGAGGCTGCATCTCTTTTTTTTTGTTAGTGGCTTCTACGGTGTCGTAAGAACAATCTTTGGGAGTCTCTACGCTAGGTGCACCGTAGTGAGACAGTTATGCCCAAGGCCCAAGCAAAATTTTCATTTTTCTTTACAGTTTGCTAGCGTATGTGTTGCCTAATAAGCCATATAGCAGATCATATACATCCAGCGTATCCACTTGATCAGATTTTAACGCTCTTTCAGACGATGGGGTTGCGGTGACAGTACTACAAGCAGCCTTCGAGTAAGAAACAAAGGTATCCTCTGCTATATTTTTTGGTGGTGTGGTGTATTAGTGGTGTTGCAATACTCAGTATCGATTAGTTATATAACACAACATACCTCGCTCAAAAATATTGCAAGAGGAGAGGAGAATCATCTAAACAAGAAGAATAACACCATGAGTGAGTTTGCTTCAATGCTAGCATCATTCAAAAAGAATGCCGAATCTAAACAAAGTACTTCAAAATCGAATCAACAAAGTAAAACAGATCGTAAACGACCTCATCCAAATACAACAATAACAGATGCCTACAATACAAACTTATCTATACCATCATTTCCATCAATACATGCCAATGTACGAAAAAGTGGTAGCTTTGAATTATCATTCCTAGTCGTTGGTGCACAAAAAGCTGGTACTTCATGGTTACACACTTTGTTGCTGAAATGTAAGGATATTTCATTACCTTGTGATCAGAAGGAAGGTGAGTGGGGATACTAGGTTGATATTATTAGACGATGCAGTATATCATACATCGAATGATATGATGTGTACTTTCATGTATGATATTAAACTCTAACACTTATCCTTTTACTTCTCTTCTTATATTTCTTCTTTTGCTTATTTGCAGTTCATTTCTGGGATTGGCATTATCGAAAGGGTATCAATTGGTATATTAATCAGTTTGATTATCCAATCAATAAGTCTTCATCATCCAATTCAAGTCCACTTTATGGTGAATTAACACCAGACTACATTGCTTTACCTTCACAAACTATATTAGAAATATCAAAATGTTATCCACAATTAAAGTTAATATTCATAGCACGGAACTTACTCGATCGGGTATGGAGTGCAATGATTATGGAATTACGAGATCAATCATTTGGATTGAATGCTGGTGAGTTTCATAAGGGTGTTATTACTGGCGGAGACAATAATAAGAAAGCAAGGCATAGTAGTAGTAGCAGTATGTCAGTAGCACAACAACGGAGGATACAACAACAATCATCACCATCGGCACAATCAGATGAGTATTATCTAGAACGGTTACGTAGTGAGACACATACGTCAAGATCGGATTATGCTAAACATTTGAAACATTGGTATACATACTTTCCATCGGAGAATATACTCTTAGTTGACTTTTCTGATATAGAAAGCAAGCCTCGTGAGGTACTACTTAAGATTGTTATGCATATTGGTGTTACAGAAAGTGAAGCACGAGCATATATTGATCAATTGAATGATGATCATGTTCGACAAAGAGTTAATGCTGCCACGAACACAAGTAGTACAGACAAGACTGGGACATCGTCACAACATTCACTATCCGAGAGGCCACGTCTTAAGAGACAGATTGAGCAGTATCTACATCCATTTGCAGTGAACTTTAATGCACTGCTAAAGGAAAAGGGATACACATGGAAGTTGGATGAGTAGGCTAATATACATTAGTTGTATTAGTTTAAGACTGTTCTCTACATATATCATTTTACTTTAAATGTACATTCTATTCCTTTCTATACAAATCTCTGCCATATCCTTTGGACTTATTCCACAAGCTCCCTACCAGTCGAGGTATTTAAAAGTTAGAGCCTCTAGAGGAAAGGTGGATTGTTGCAATTAACTGTGCACGCTCCCTTGAAACTTGAGACTCCTGCTCTGATCTCTCCGCCATAGCACAAGGACATGATATGCCAAGAGACTGCTGTCGAAGCTGCTCAAGAAGAACTGCTGATTGCATATCTCGTCGGCGTTGCTGTGTACTGCAACAGGAAAGAGCCGTGTCGATGCATTCTTCTAATCCCAAGAAGACAACTGAATCCATGGAGATAAGGTCGATGTTCGTGATCGACGCACTCAGTTGCTGGACATTGTATGCATAATCTAACTTGAAAAGCCTTACATCTTCGCTAGAATACCACAGGACCTGCTTGTCTGTATCCGTGTATGGTTTGCGTTTGATGATCATCATTTGACTAAATTTCGAAAAGGATACACTCTTTTTGTCCTTGTCCACATCCATGTTGGTCGTCCTATTTGTAATTGTAGCAGTAGACGAAGAGGGTTGAGGCCGAGGGAACTCGACGATGAGGCTGTTCATTGTTTTTGGAAGTCTTCACAGTATTATATAATCATTGCAATAGAATGAGGGCAGTGCCTTTAGACTAAATTTAGACGATTAGTTCCAGGATTAGTTTCTCAGAATTCTCATCATCTCATATATGGCCTTGTTTTGATAAACTGCATAGGCTCAAATTCTGAGAACCTTGAAAAAACTGCACAGCCCAAATAGTAGATGCAGTCACAGTGACTTTGAGTCTTCTTTCGGATTATACTCAGATGCAAACTAGAGGAGACATTGTCACAACCATTCCTGACTATATTCAATATTCGCTTAATAAATTACCCCTAGTCATATTCAAATAACCACAATCGTCCTCGCTGTGGAAGAAATACATCTCTATACTACTCATTTCAAAGAATAGACAACTCCAGTCATTGAATCTCGTCTTTGGCACTTTTTCATAACAGCAGTTGGTGTCATGGTGATTGAAGATTGTACTACTTGTGATGTTGCAAAGTCCATTTCACCCGTATTCATTCTATCAATAACTGTATCTCTACTGTGTCCTGTTTGTTCGGCAATTGCTCGTACTGTTGTGTTCACTCTATACTTGAATGCAACAAATCTAGATATTGAATGAGAAGAAGAAGGAGAAGATGCATGACTCGTGAGTATATATCAATTCATATCATATGCACACGAGAAGTGATCATACGATCATCCCAACAAACACAACACGAAGTTACTCACAATAATGCAGTCCAAACGAGAGTCACTGTACCGGCAACGATGTAAGGCAGTCTCGGATACATACCAAACAAGATAGGACCAGTCAAGGCTGTTACACAATTGAGAGTTCGACGTACAACTTGACCCATTGGACCAAGGAGAGAATAGTTGGATGTCGTAGAGATTGATGCTTGTAATTCCGTCATTAATGTCGCACCCAAATCATTGAAACACATTAGAATCACAACTCCAAGAACGTGTACGGGGAAGCTTGGCACGGCAGCAACAAGGACACCAATACCAATTCCCAACATTGCAAAGCAAACGTCAAATGGAGATGTGGCAATCTTCTTGAGCACATCCTTTCCAAGGTCTGTACACGTAACACTAACAGCGGCAAATGTACCCGACGCGGCCCCGACTGCAAACATAATGCCAATTATACTCGTTTGTTTGTTGAACTCGTCAAGGAGGAAGATTGGTCCGATACTCAGGTTGTACCCAATAGTCAGTGCCTCGATACCAAATGAAATGCAGACAATCCAATTAATCCATGTTGTGGCAATCTCTGTGTCAGTATCAAACTTGGAGTTTGCCTCATTCATTGTTCTACTTAGCAAACTTCCTCGAATTCTGTTGATGAATGAAATGATTGACGACCGAGAACTGTTGCTTGATGCTGCCGATGAGGCAATGTTGATTTGTTGCTCTTCCTCCTCTGTCTTGGTGGAGACGACTGCATTGTTATTCTTCTCCTCCTTCTTCTCATTACCATTTCCAATCAATGCCGATGATAATGATTTTAACGATGACGTCAAGGCAAGGTAAAGGAAG
>Ga0214477_100828_pt1 | contig 19272 bp, 17 predicted proteins | sample M1_20Mar14CPVII9_FD_165058 | JGI IMG/M metagenome (GOLD analysis project Ga0214477, IMG submission 165058) | Marine eukaryotic communities from Monterey Bay, California, United States - M1_20Mar14CPVII9sort6BwellC16 | ecosystem: Environmental > Aquatic > Marine > Unclassified | place: USA...
TTTCATTTCCAAGAGTAAATGGCCAAACGGAAAGATAAATTGGGACAAATTTTCAGTACCAATTCCTACCAGAAGATAGAGTAGTTTTCCTTTTTTTGTCTCGACCCAAACATTTTTTTTTTTTTTAGTTAGCGTTGGGTGCTAGCGTTGGCTAATACTATTCTACCTCTATTCATCAACTGATTGCCGTGGATATTGATACCGACACCCTATTGCAATTTGCAATACCAAATACCACCGCCGGCCACCGAGAATGAGTGGATCAGAATCAGATTCAGAAGGAGAGTGTGATTCTATTAACGAAGACCTCGAATGGTTGTTAAAGTATGCATGTAAGTTCGATATTAACATTGACGATATAAAGCAATTCATCACAACAACGCCATCACATCAAAGCTCAATTAATAATAAAAAGATTACCTCTGCCATTTGGAACGCTTTCACTTCGACTTCACGCGCAGACAACTCCGAAGGTCGACATTTTAACTTTAAAGAGGATTTCCCATCTGAGACACCAACCTTTTGTTCACCTTTTCATAGATATAACTGGTCTACTACTGGCAACTCTATCGGTTGGACAAGAACAGAACAGTATTCAAATAGTGGAACTGGTTGCATCAAAAGTCCACACTTACTATCATCAACTTCCAATACAAAAAGATATTCTGATCTTATATTCGAGTGTTATCATTTATATTCTAAGTGTACATATCTCATCCTATCGGTACACGCCAGTCTATTTGAACCGATTGATAGATTCACCGTGTTTGTTGATGGAGAATACCAAGCCACCATTGATGCAACATCTGCATTTGAGTTTGTTGCAATAAAAGTTGAATCAAAGACCAATAAAAAACACACCATTAAATTCAGATACGAATACAATCCATTTGATTTAGATACCCTACCAGAATCACCTCAGGGTCATTTGGGGGCAGTATTTATAGATGATGTGTACTTTATTTCAACGGCAACGGATATTGAACTTGAAATGGTAAGTTTGCTTTGTATTATTACATATTATATGTTGCATATCATACTATATCATACAACTAATATCTCATTCATATATAGCCCAATTGCGAGGGGACTGGTCACGAACAAATTCACACGCCAGAAGGCTTTGCAATTGTGCCAAGAATGCCAGAGAATTTGTATATCCTCCACAATGTTGAACTTATGCAGCGTCATGTCAAGGATTATAGTAATATTACAGACACATTTGAACAGTACTCTGGTAAAAAGTTCAAGTACCACCCATTCAATCAACATACCAAGCTAATACAAGGTGTGGTCACTAGAATGAACGAATCTCTATCTGAACTAAAAAGAATAGTGATCAATAATTGGAAATCTAACAAGCATATTAGTGAAACAACACCAGCCACCATAAATAACGCCCTCGAATCAATATTGGACATTACAAAAACAATACGCACGCTTGTGGTAGTATTTCAAAATGATATACTGTTTAGCAAATTACATGTCATTAAAGTTGTTACAAGATACCCAAAGCAATCTACTGAGAGAGGGAAAGCCATGAAAGCATTGATTAAAGGTGGACATGTTCCAAGTCAAAGTGCACTATATGACGTGTTAAAGTGTCACGAGAAGGGGATGGTGGCTGACGAGGAGTGGAACATCAAGCGTGGTAGGAAGAGGAAGAAGAGCAGTAAATCAGATAGTCAAGGGAGGATTGGCAGTATTGAATTGGCATTGATACCTGTTGTCTTCACAGATAGCTTAACTTGGGAGCCCAATATAACTGTTTCCTTTTATGCACCGCCCAAAACCATTGATGTATGTGATTATATTGGAGGAGATGGGGATGAGGATACGGAAAGATTATACTTTTCACCCCGACAATTTCCAACTCCAGTTAATCTTGCTGCTGCTGGTGAAGAGAGGTACTTTGGCCGATTGAAAGAGTATATACGCCAATCATCAGAAACCAGTGGTTCACCAGTTGTTTGCAATGGTGGTTCAGGCTTCAAACAGTTTGTGTGTCGACATGGGAAGAACCAAAAGATGAAAGTTGGAAGTGAATCAAATTCGTGGAGCTTTCAATTTCTTGTAAAGTGGGATAAGTATGGATATTATGTGCATCTTTTCCGAGTAAATAGAGACAATATGCTCACTAGCGTAGGATGTAGATACCATAATCACTAAGCATATTACTCTATTTAGATTAGATATACATGAAAGTAACCATACTTTCTCATATGTTCCTTCCTCCTTTGTTCTTTTGCTCCAATGCCTTTTTCTTTGCTTGATGGGCCCTCATACGATAACAAGCTTTGGCCCGCTCGCAAGGATCCACTTTATATGGAGTACCATCTTTCTTTATTCTTTTACGCCATGGAATGCTTGGACAGTTTAGACTATTCGTGGGTTGTTGCTTCCGTTCCTGTACTCGTTTATTTTGCTTCGCGTTCATATGAAGTCTCTCCTGTGTAGTCATCTTTGCTCGTTGTTTGGCTTTCCGCTCCCTCTCCCATTTCCTCTTCTTCTCAAGCTCTATCAATGCCTGGACTGGCTGGCTGGGGATGTCAATCTGGGGCACATCTATCCGAGAGGTCATAAAATCAAATCCAGCTTCTTCTTCAACTTTAAACATTGATTAGATGAACATTATTGGACAAAGACACAGTATTACAACAATATAAATCTCACCTCGTTCTTGCTCATTCGATTTAGAGTTAGCCTTAGCCCAACGTTTAACTCTCTCTTCATCTTCCTGCTTTAACTCTTCCTTTGTCTTCCTCTTCCTACTTTGTTTTATCAAAGTGTGAGGTGATTCGTCTGATGATTTGGATGGTGCTGTGTGTATATTAAACAAGTGTGATGAGATACAATGCAAATAGTCAAGCACATATATACTGCCACAACTTACCTTTTAAGTTGTTGGACTTTACCCATCCCTTTACTCTCTCCTCATCTATACATTTATCTTCCATTGCAATACGTCTAGCCTCCTCCTCTTCTTTGAGTCTTTTAACTTCTGCTTCCTCCTCTTCTTTGAGTCTTTTAGCTTCTGCTTCCTCCTCTTCTTTGAGTCTTTTAGCTTCTGCTTCCCTTTCTTTCTGTTCACGTTCCTTCTGCAAACGTTCATTCTCCTTTTCCCTCTCCTTCGCCCTTTCTCTTTCCCTCTTATAATATTCCGCCTTAAAAGCATCATTGTCTTTCCGACCATCACTACGTGCTTTGTCTTTTATTTCCGCTGTAGTCATACTCTTACTTTCCGGGCTTTTCAGTATTTTCTCTAATGATTGAAAGATGTGGAACGCTTCCCAGTTGTCTGTATATGATTAAAGAAGTAAGTTCAGTTTACATACATTGCAAATGTAACATAACAATTAAATAAATACAAACACAAAAACACTTACCATCCCATCTATTGATAAGATCAAAACTCCTCGCCACACCGCCGCCATGTGTAAAAATCAAACCGACATTCGTCCAACCAGGTATAGGAAGTTTTTTATGTAACCAACGCTGCCCTTTCCTTTTGCATTCATTTATAGATTCATTAAACTTTGTGACATTTGTATGTAGACGTGTCATCGCTGCCTTTTCAGCTGTTTCTTTTTTCTTTTCTTGATGCCTTTGGTTTATTAGTTTAAGTTCCTCGTTCATACACTCAAAGAGTTGTTCAATATCATCGTCTTTCATTTTTGCAAGACCCTTGCCTGCAAACAAATATATATAGCATTAGATTATGATATGATGATACAACTATATTAAAACTCAACATACACTCACTCGTTACCCCTACCCATTTGTCAAGCTTTAATTTATATTTCTTTGCAAGGTCACGGCGATGAATCTTCCAAAGTAAGATCTTCCTCCTCTTTTGACGTATTTTCAAATCTTTAAGTACAAAGAATTCCCCCTCATCCCATGCTTGCTTTATAATTATATCATGTGCCGTCAGATTACCGGATTCAAGTGACGCCAGATCCATTTTGCATTATTGGGGTGGTGAGGAATGAGAAGAACAATATCAAGCAGCAAACCGCCGCAATCTACACTCATTTATGGTATCACAACCATAGAGAGTTGCTTTTGCCGCCGACAATCAATATTCGTTGAGATAAGATTGCAAAATTATATTCCACATGGAGGCATACGCCAAGTTGACAACTAAAGAGATATGTACCTATAATATATATTGATGTTATCTTGCCTAATTTAGAGATCATTGTACCAAGGTTATGGACTACTTCTCTTTCTAAAGTACTCCTTTCCAATTGCTCTATATATTGCTTTATCTGTGTAGCTAAGTTTTTGATATCTTTCCAAGGCTTCTTGTTGGACTCCGGTTGGGCCTTGTCTTGATTGTTTCTTTGTCTGCTTTTTCATATATACCGGTTCGAGTCTACTACTCTCTTGACGATTGTTATACTCATGAAACCAATAATCTAAGAAATCATTTAAAGTATTAAATGTTCTATTGAGACGATGCTCCTCACTAACTTGAAATCTAATGACATCCCAGCCATCAGAAGTTGAGTATTCCTATTCTTCTCCTCCTCCTTCTTCTTCTTATTATTTTTATCGATCCACTCACGGTGATTCTCCTTCATGATATAAAAATTAATTACATCAGTGTAGTAATGGTGCCACATAGCAACATTCTTATCATTAATCGTCTCAAAGTCATGACGCCATACAGCAACATTACTTAGCAAATGTAACCCTTCAGATGACAGCACCATCAATTAAAGATTTTATTGTTGTAACGCCATCCGTATCATTCTATAAGCATCGTATCATATGATGCATACACGGTGCGTCTAAATTATCTATTTTGATTTTGAACTTAATGAATGATACACTATCTTGTATAGTAGTAATACTATGTATTCTTTACTTGATATGACCGCATGTGATATACAGCATCAACGCTATCTCTAATCTTGATTGTTTCGAGAGAACAAACGTATGAGCAGCAAAGTTATAATGTTACTTCATGCTATACATTATACAATATCGTACCACTATTTGCCATTGCATACTAAGGTCGGTCCATACACCTAACACGGGTAAACTGCTCCCGCCTAAGCGGATTACTGTCTTTGCAATTTACAACAAATCAATACGATTTTCTGCCTACCTCTCGGCATATGTATGTCATAGGTATGTATGTACTACACATATAAACACCGTCACTTACTGGAGAAGAGAGAAGAGCTACTTATCACATAGTGGTAGGTGTGCGAGGTACATTCATAAAGTAGCCTTATCTCTTTCGCCTTATTCTATCTAGGTACCTCGTTTTAGCTTTCTAATAGTTTCTATTGTGTTCATGTAGTAGAGGCTCTTTGAGGAGATGTTATTTAGCAAACTTTTGCAAATAAGAGGATATAATGCAAATGAAATAAGACGATATAATGCAAATGTTTATTTGGCACATTGATACACTAGAATATCATGTAGTGACCGTCCTCTAGAAAAGATCACACAACAGAAAACAGCACAATACAAACACAAACGACAAGAGAACGACATCACCAAATCAAATCAAGTGAAGACGAAGAAAGACGAAGACATATAGATACACAACATCAACTTATTTGCTCAGTAACCACATTTTTGACAATCTTACTACACCTATATCTACTACATACCATGAGTACCAAGGCAGCATCTACTACACCATTTCTAGACCAACTAGATGCAGCAACAAAAGTAGATGAAGTAGGCGTGTATATAATCGAAGACTTCCTTTCCCAAGAGGAAGCAAAGGAATCATTTGAAATTTTGAACAATAGCAACAACTTGCCATGGAAGGCTAATCCAACACTGTATAGAATTAAGCTTAATCAACATGCATATGAATTTAGGAGGAGTAAGCGGAATATTAAACGGGCGAGTAAATCGATTGGTATGTCTAAACTTGAGGAACTATCACGAAAGATTGAGAAAGAATTCGATGGAAAGGTTAGCTATGTTTGGTGTAATAGATTACATCCGGAACATAATGTACCATATCATACAGGAAAGTCTTCTCTGCTATGTGTTCAATTTCAATGAACCGCTTGTACTAACACAAGCTACTATGTCCACCTTCTCTCACAACCTCTCTCTATCAACTCTACAGATACATTCGGTGAGCACATATTGGTACTTAGTCTCGGATCTCAACGAACAATTAACTTCAGGCACCTCAAGAGTAAAGAAATAATAGAAGTGCGTCCCAATCCAGGAAGCCTCTACTTCATGCCATTGAAAGTTAATGACAATTTTGAACACTGTGTTTGTACAGCCAAGGAAGAGGACTTGATGGATGGTGAAGAGACTAGACTATCATTTCTATTCTTTATTCAACCACCCAAGTATGCAAAGCAATTCAAGATTACCTTGCGTGATAAACTTCGGGGCGTATTAGAAGACCTCTACACATTCATAGGTTAAGATAGTACGTGTAATTAGTCCTATCTTCCTATTAGTCTTCTTCTTCTTAGCCTCCTCGGTAGCGATCTGGACGAGACAGCGGGTTCTGAGAAAAGAATACCTATAAAGAAAAGAGATAATGCTAATCGGAGCATTTCTATTTTACTAAATGCCTTGTGGCTTTCTTTTTTCAATATTGTACAACAATGTGTATCATGATCACCCAGCCTGTTTGTGGGGGTACCAATCAATCATTTCATTCTTTACTCTTGCGCATTAATTGTTGCTGCATTAGCCTCTCTGCAAGGAGATTAACAAATTTCATATGATATGTCCGGAACAAATCACGTTCTTGTGTAGACGAGAGACTATTCCGCATAACGGCGGTGCTTTGGAATAACTTGTTGGGCTTTGCATCATTCTGTGGCAGGGTGCTATTGTAAGATGAGAAGGCAGAGTAGGAAATACTTCGACTCATCTTCTTTAGCGGCTTGAAGGTAGATAGACAACCTACTGCATCTGGAAGTAGCAGCTGGGATGCGGGTGGCGGCGAAGGACTGAATTCATCATCGGCATGGTTAGACGATGGATGAGATGACTCATCATCTGCCAGGGTAGTAGCTTCTGTTAGGAACTTGTCAAGGTTGGTAGCTGAAAATCCACTCGGAGAAAGAATGTGGGGAGGAACATCCTTATCATCGATATCCAACGGAGGAGGGGGGTCTGATGCATTTTGTTTTGAGGATTGCAATGATGGAGTCCAACAAATCTCAGATGCGTCATCAGATCCTTCATCTTCAATTGATGATGACCCTGGACGGATAGTCCAAAAACCCACGGCAGATGATGAAGTTGACATTGAAGTATCGTTACTGCCATTTGTGGACGTGGACGACTCTGAAATCGACCTGTCACGATGACCAAACAATAGTGCCGCATTTTCCTTGTCCATGCTCTGATCAATCTGTGCTGCGGCCCATTCTCCAGCGGCACAGTCTTCGGGAGAGTCACTTGTGAAGGATACAGCGTCGTCATCGTCATCGGGATCAAAGCTATTGTCCGATTGTGATGATTGGACTGCACCTGGAGGGTTGGAGTTGTTGTTGTTGTTCACCGAGGTTTGGGAATCATGAAAGTCTTCGGCAGAGAGGCCACTGTCGAGCTTCATCAGTTGGTCCGACCAGGCACTCTCACCTCCTATACTGGCAGCAACTTGCGAAAAGACTGATGACGATGCAGACCGAACAACAGGCCGTGTCTTGAAGGAAGTGGGGAAACGACAGGATGGTTGTTGGCTACTAACCATCATGCTCCTGCGTCTTGTGGCAAGCTGTTCTTCCAAGGCCATGGAGGCCGTGGCATGATGGAATCGGCCATTGTGAACGGCTGACATCGCTAGTTCAGATGCCATGGTAGTCAACGTTTCCAACTTGGAAGGAATCTCACCTGAAAAGAGATGATAGATGTTAAGGAGAGAGGTGTTAGAAGTTGACAAGAAGATGAATGCTAAAAGGTACTACCGACAACGAACAACAACAACTCACCACTCGGATCATTCCTACACATAATTTCACTGCATATATCATACAATGTCAACCCAGCTCGGACTCCCGCCTTCAATATCAAGCAACTACTTCTGAAATAATCCAATACATCATTCTGCATATTAAGACGTTCCTGTAACAATCGTACATCAGCCTCAATATCAAGACCAAGGACATAATCTCTTGATCTTTTTGATAATGGTTCCTTCATCTGTGGCCAATCTAACCAACACCAATCAAACCACGCAACGTCACACTTACTCCGAAGTGAATATCCATGATCAATCGGCACCAACTTGAAATGGTCAGGATCCTCGGGTATACGTTGACATAATATATTGGCAACATTCCTATCAGCATTCATAAGACGAATGTCGAGGATTGCAATCTTGTGTACCTCATCTATCGATATTTTGGAGGGTGATATATCGTCCATGGTACATTCGGCATGGACATATTCTTGGAAGGATCCAACCTTCTTGATTAAATCTTGAGATGTTGAGGTATTATTATTGCTAGTAGTACCTTGAGTGAGAGGAGACTTGGTTGCTGTGATGGAATGTATGCCCACACTTGCACCGCCTTCACTTAGTGTCCAATGTGCACCGGCAGTGTGCAAGGCAGGATGACGTGCCTCAGCCAATGTTGTCATGGGCACTGAACTGAATCCATCATGATCTAATAAGAATGCAGCAACCTCACGCAAGCACAATTCACCAGGACGTATCCCCTGACGTAACCACTCGGCATTATCCTCTTCCTCGACCAATGATGATAAAGCACCATTACTTGCGGAGGTGGTATTATGCGGAACATATCCTCTAGGATTATTCTCCGCAAAGGGTTCCTCATCGGCTGGTTTAAATACACCAACACGTTTCTTACGTGCATCACTTAGAAAGTAGGACCCTCCTGAACCATCGGGTGCCAAGGCTGGTTTAAAACCCAAAGCTAATCCTCGTCTTGATTGTTGCACAAGACGTTGTAATGACTTGGGACATATATCCAATGTTGATGACGACACACAGATATCAGGTTTTGTTTGATTATTCCGTAATGATGATATAGAGTGATTGTAATCTCCTAATCCACCAACTCCTCCACTACCACCTTGAGAGGTCTTAATTTCCAACAGTAATGTTTCACCATTACGATATATCCCAGCATCTTGTAATGTACGATGATTGGGTAATACCTTCGAACTTGATAATAATGGGCCAAAGTATATACATTGTGAGGAGGCGGGGATGTGTAAATGTTTTGTAATTTGATCTTTCACGTCTTTAATGGATGCCCATGGCCGGACGGTGAGTGGACGTTTCCTACCGTGTGTATCGTGTACGTCCTTGATGAATATTTTAAGATCGATGGATGATGATGTTGATGTATCTGTGGAAAGACGTTGGTTGTGACTTCCACCGAGTTGTTGTTGCTGAATCATGATTTAATGATTTTATTTAATTTATTATTTATGATGTGTGACCCTTCTTGTATTGTATTGTAGCAGGTAGAAGGAAAATAGAGACGTGGGAGATGACTGGAAAAGTGTTGGGGCGAATGGCCTGCCCCAAGGCGATGGATCTTGGTGATTATATTGGTCGACGATACAATAGATGATTGATATTGATGATACGATGATGAGAAATTATAATATTATTGCTCGACGACGGTGATAATAACGCCTTGATTCATATGATGTGAATTAACACACACACGCACACCGGCAACCTTCTTGCTCTTGGGATATCGATCGTCTATTATTATGAGCAAGTAGAAGACGACGACGATATTGATTTGTGATCGATGATGGATTTATCGAAGTTCCAAGATTAAGGGGCCTATTTTCGGGTCTTGATGATTTGCGGTACCCGTATTTTTCAGTCTTTTTTACTAATTGGGGTCAGAAAATAGGGCAAAAACGGGTTAGAAAAAAGGGTAAAAAATAGGATCACGGGTATCAGAATTTCGGCGAAAAATCTTAGGCACTCCCCCCTTCTGCTCTCTAACTTCTTACAAACCCCTCCTCTATCCATCTTATCCATCAACAAATGTAAAGAATAAGTCAATCCACCACACCATATACCCTCATAGAATACGTCTTCCCACTTACATACATAAAACCCCATACCAAAAAAATCCAGTACAAAAAAGTACATACCTTAAAGTTTAATGTCGCTTGAACTTGTTGTGTTTGATCTCTTGCAATCTATACTCTTGTGGACAATCTTAAATACAAATAGAAATTATAATGCTATACTCAGCTATACTTAGTGTGTATTTGTAAGTAGAGAGTAGCCTTGTAAATCCTTGATGTGTGAAATTGAATAGCGGTATGTTTGTGCTATTATCATAAAAAGATGCCAACCCCCTTGAATGAGAAGTGTGTAAGACCTTAAAAGGCTATAGATTGAATAAGGAGGTGTATTTGTTAGTAATACGACGGTGAATGATGAATGCAATACAAGAGATCGAAAGAAAGGATTGCAAAAATAAAACATCAACTCGGAGTATAAGACACCGACATCATACCAGCCTCGATACTCCGCCGCCGGCGGCTGCCAACTATCTATCATATAAATAGAATAGATATTGCAATGAATCAATGGACTCAACCCCGTTATATAACATGGTATATATTCCAAACACAAACCTTCTCAGTAGCATGCACTGCTGATATCTAAAAAATCTTAATTGAACTTGCCACCCTAAAACGCCAGCGATGCACCTGTCGTCACACACAATCATTGCAAATAATATAACTAATGAATATACCACCATACCAACGATATTAGACCGCCACAAGACGCCGCCTACTATCAAATTCTGCCATGCCAACTCACCTAAACAAACTAATAAGCAAGTTCAGCAGCGACAGTATTCTCCTCTGGGATGAATGAAAATAGGGGGTGATATCTCACAAAAAACATTATGCATAGGAATTCGTATATTCATAGATATTTAATGCATACCCCTTCTTGGGATATTTCCACATGTAATTTTAGTATCGGTACTCCGTATGTATGAAATTTACACGGTACGATACTAAAAAAGTTGAGAGAAAATTGACTCAAATCAATCACACCAACATCTCTGCTCGTCCAAACACTACAACATAACCAATACTAAACACGACGGGCGGGGATTAATGTGTTAGAGGTCATATCGACCTATGCATCCACAATATGTCAAATCAAATGACAGCATAGTATCAATGACAACACATTAGGTAGTCCGTAGTAGACAGTCGTACAAAGAGAGAAAGATGTATTCTTTCATTGCTGTATTGTTGTTGCTATTGAATAGTACAACTGCAATAGAACGAAATTATTCATTTCGGATTATTCCAACGAGTCTACCTCTCTCTCAAACGATTCCATCACTTTCCCAATTGTATAAGACTTGGCCTAATGACAAACAGCGTCAAGAACTCCCTAAAGAAATTCCAGCCCTTGCAGTCGTTGCTCACAATGACACCTCGCACAATACGTTAATGGGACCAACTATTCATGTTGAAACAGGAGATAGATTACAACTTGAACTAATCAATGACGTGCCACATACAGGACTCTCTCTTCATTTACACGGGTTATCGTATGACGGGGCATTCCAGTATGCAGGAAGTGTAGGTGTTGGCCAGTGTCCGTTATCAGAAGGCAATTCATTTACGTATGATGTTGTTGTTAATGATCGGCCGGGCACGTATTGGTATTACACTTCTTCGGGAAACTTTGATAGCTATGATGCTGTCCGTGGTGCGTTAATCGTCCATCCACCAGGCTCTACCGACTTGGTAAATGTGCTGAATACTCCTTCGTCCACATTACCATTGGGATATACAACTTTGGCTTACAGTAGTGAACGTGTCCTATTCTTTCAAGACGGCTCGTTGGACTCGTCATCAGCTCGTTATTCTCAACACATTGGTGGAGTCGTCGCTCCTCCGTCTAAAGCAGACGGTGTAATTGTAGCAACTACTCCTTGGCATTTTGGCACTACAAACGGCAAATTACGTGAGGTTATCAAAGTTAATACCAATCAAAAGTACAAGTTCCGAGTCATTAATGGTGGTCAACATGCATCTCTTCGTTTCTCGGTTGATGGTTTTCCATTGACGGTGGTTGCCGTAGATTCTCAACCAATAGAGCCTTTTTCTGTTGACCAGCTTGTTATTCATGTCGGTGAGCGATTTGATGTTGAAATCTTCATCTTTGGTGATTTAAATGATGGAGAACAGTTCTGGATTAGAGCTGATACGCTTGAACCAACATCCCAAGGATTTATGAATGGTATTCGTGCCATCTTGCAAGTTTCCTCGAGTGTAGAGTCTACTCTTCTTGATGAAGAAGATGTGCTTGACCCTCCACAAAATATTGCCTCAACAATGACGAATGGGAAAGAAGTAGCAACATTGAATTGCCACGGCAGTCCTGGTTGTATACCGATAACCAACCTTAGTCCGTTAATAATCCAAGCTGATGATGATAAGGGTGGTAGTAAAGATGATGCCGCCGGATCTGAAGTTCATACCGTGGACACACATCACTTGCCAGCTCCACAATATGCCCACCTCGTTAGTATTGATGGTTCCGATTTAGTACAGAATGAGCTACCTCCAGGGGCCATGATCTCACGGACTTTTCGTCCCGAGAAGTCAATACATCCTCATTCAATGGCACTCCGTGTTGACCGTAATTCTTCAGTAATTATAATCTGGAGAACAACACTGCTCATGGACGTCCCTATGCATATACACGGACACAGTGTCGAAGTTCTTGGATATCAGACTCCAATACTGAATGAAGACTGTACTCTACAGTCATGCAAGTTGAGCGAGGCATATGAAAGCAAGGATAGACTCCTCGCTCTTGATTCAATACCGCCTAATCAATCAATTCAGAAGGATACATTTGTTATCCCTGCAGGTGGTGCCGTTGCAACTAGATTACAAACTGGCAATCGTAGTGGACTGTGGATGGTTAGTGGTCAGCGTGATGTTCACGGAGAAGATGGGTTGAGCTTTGTGTTAATCATTGGTGATTATCGTATTCCAAAGTTTGACGATAACTGGCCAATTGACTTCCCAAGTTGCAACACTACACTTGTCAATTCACTATCATCAAAGCCTAGTTGTGAATGCTACACTGATAAAGATGCTCCATTACAGCTCCAGATGCCAGGGAAGAAGTTATGTAGCAGGTCACACTTGTGTCTTCATGATACAAGCCAAGCCTCCAATCTTGATTCATATGTCTATGATGCTGGCTTGAACATTCAATCTGGACGGCAGCCACGTGCCATCCCTGATTTTCTCCCTACACTCGTGTTCGTCTTGGTTGTGCTAGCAAGTATTATATTGGTAATTGTACTTCCTCCGATGCGTCGTTCACAATCAACAATAACTGAAAAGGAGCAACTTCGAGATCATAACAAGGTAGGAGAGATGCTCCGACGATTGTCTTCCTTTGGTATAGGATCGGGAGTTCAGAGGTTGAAGTCTAACATTGATGTCAACATCGAGAGTAGCAGCGAAGAGACCCGAGATTCTATTCTTGGTTTTAGTGTTGTCGCGCCCTCTTATATTGGAACAGTTACCGAACAGATCGAAGAGGAAGAGGACGAGAATGAAAGTGATAGCAGTAACAGTGACCTTGGCCCCAAGACTCTGGAAGAAGCAGATTTGCCTCCTCCACCTCCCTCAAACAAAACCAAGGAGAATAGGACGAATGTAAGCTCCAAGCAGACATCAGTGTCATTGCCACTTCCTCCACCTCGCCGACTCAACACTCAGATAAGCACATCTGACTTCTTCAGCTTTAGAACACGGAGAAGATCAACCCTGTCGACAACATTTGAACGTATATTCAGTCAAAAAGATGACGACAAGGTTAACTCTGACTTGAAGGAAAACTTTCAGTTTGTACTTGATGGTTTTAGTGTCAAGGGCAAGGTTGATATATCGCCAGTGGACGAAAGCATCGTGCATCAAGGATGTACATGGAGAAAACAATTGCGTTACCTCTTTCCCATACAATTGCAGTTATACTCATACACTTGTATCAACTTGCTTCGAATTGTAGAGGTGGTGGGCTTGGCTAGCCTTGCCGGTTTAATCTTTCAATCCGTCGGGAGTGACAATTCACAGTCAATAATCAGTGACCTGTCTTCTTTGATGATAGTACTCACAGTGATGTGGAGTTTCTCTCGACTCTTCTCATCCATTGTTTCGGCTGCTGAATGGTGGAAGTCAACTAATGTGGTCTTGAACTACAGAAGATTTGGTTTACTTCCAGTCTTTCTTGCTCGAGCATTAGTTGTTTTGTTTTGCGAATCCGCCTTCCCAACTATTGCAGTCTTCATTTGCTTCCCAATAGCCGGCTTGGCTGGAGATTTGCGCTCACTAGCCAACTGTGCATTCCTTCTTGCGTGTAATAACATGTACTACATCAGTCTTGGCTGTGCCCTTGGGATGTATGCTAGCAGTGTTTCTCATGGGGTGATTGCTGCAACTATATTCACCCAAATTGCAATCATCCTCTCGGGAGTGTTCGTCCAACTTCCTGACTCTTTGAGGTGGGCTCAAAAGTTATCACCATTCTATTGGACTGTCCAAGGATTACTCAAATCAGTTTTCCAATGGTCAGACACGTTTGAATGCTCGACATCCTCCAGCTCTGAAATTAGTGGATCAAATCAATGTTTCCTTGAGTTTGCTCCGTTAATTGAGCAGTATAGTAGAAAAGATTTGAATTTGGCAGTTTATAATGATCCGTCATCCGACAGTATAATCACGGAAGGGCTTATTCTCACCTCTTTCACGCTTGGTCTTTGGCTCCTGATCTTTTTACGGTGCATGTTTGCTTATTACAAGTTGCAATTGTACGACATCTTGGCAATTATTGGAGATTTTGTGGATGCAATACTCAGCGGTGAATAGAGGATGGAATCAAATTGATCCAAATCAGGATGGTTCCTCAATATGCAATTCATTCCAGATATTAATATACATAACTCATCAGAAATACTCGGGAAATTGTTGCGTTAAAGTACCATTATAATCTCTCAGTTCGTCTCCCCACAGACTTATGTAGTTCTGATGACAGGAAGATGACGGAGCCAAGCCTGCTGCTGCTCCCACTCTTCTTCTTATGATGATACAGTAACCTCTTCAACAGCCTTTGCAACTTGGTCAACCACAGCATCATCTCCTTCATTCTTCTCTATCTCCTCCTCCTCATCCTTCTTAAATGTACAACGCATATCATACGCATCCTCCCCATCAGCATAATACCCCCTTTCAATATCATGTATCTCATACTTTAATGTTTCATTGTATAAATGGAATGCAGCCCGATTTGATTTACGTACATGTAATGAAACATAGTAAGCACCGAAGACGCTTGCCATTTCAGTTTGGGAACGTTTCATTAATAGTGTTGCAATGCCTCGCTTACGATGTGTACGTAATACCGAGAGTGAGGTTATATGTCCGTGTGGTGGGTGTTTCGTTTCATCTTCATCCATCTATATTATAAGATAACGTGTGTTTATTTTGGGTGGAGATAAAGTGGGAGTATGTGAGTGAGTGATGGTTAGATAGATGCATTCAAACACATAAAAACACCACACTTAATACACATACCTTGGCCAATACATACCCAACAATCCGTCCATCATAATCCTCAGCAACCCAAAGTAATTGTGGCCAAGTCAATAAGTGATAGAAGTAATACTTCATTTGATAATTCTCGGGTAAACACCATAAGTTAGTTTGTTGCATGTCTATTAAATCATGGGTGGTTGCCATTCGTATGTTCACCATCTTATTGTTGTATTGTATTGAAGGTTTACGGAAGTAAATTAAAAAGCAATGGAGGATAGTAGGAAATAGGAAACACTTTATTGCAATAATAGGAGATAAGATATTATATTGTAAAGGCAAAAGAACTTGTGGATTGATTGTTAATTAGTTTTCATTGCAATAGAAAAATCTATAAAGGGGATGTTACTTATCCGTCATTAAGCACCACCAATTGAAAGAACAATACACACAAATCTCTTCTAAAGCTGCATAGCAATACAAATGGTTATAGTAATACAATAAAATGATCTATATGTCTCTGTTCAGAGAGGCGGAGAAGCGGAGTGTCTTATCTTTATAATACTCTCATAACTCAACTCTCATAATTTTTTGATCTATGAGAGGCGAGAGGCATGTCCTCTGATACTCCGATATAATACTCAACAATGATACTGTTATTGTTGCTCATACTCCCTTTGGTAAAAGCATTTACCACGTGTCTTCTTCTTCATAATCGGCAATCTTATATCAGTAGGAATCAACAACTATACGCTACCACAAACCAACAAATATCAAAGTCAACACCAAGAGAAGGTTTTACGCAACAACTACTTAACATTGCATTGAAATCACCACTTTGGGAATATGTACTAGTGCCACAGGCACGTGCAAGTATTGTTAAGACTGCTGAAGATAATGACATACCATGGAATGATGCTAAGGAATGGATTAAGAAACAAGAGGATACACCTTGGAACGACAATGCTGATAATAAAGATAATAATAATCACAAGTATGATAGTATTAAGTATCCAGAATACTACAGACAATCATTTCATGCATATTCGGAGGGTAATTTAAGTTATGATGCTGCATTTGAACAGGAATTGGCTAGGTGAGTACTACTCCTGCATACCAACTTGCCATCATCCGCATATATTTGTATCTCATGAGCCCATGTTCTCTGTTAGTCGGTCGATTGGTGCGAGGAACTTTCCACAATACTCCAGTAAAGGAGAAGATATATTTAGAGATGCATTTGATCAGGCATTATATAAACTCGGAGCATCTTGTGATGAAGAAGGGATAATTGTAGATTGTGGTTGTGGAACGGGAACAAGCACACGACGATTAGCAAAGCAATATCCACAAGCAAAACAACTCATTGGTATCGATCTATCACCATTCTTTATAGATGTTGGACAAACTCTATTGAGATTATCTCCCACTGCCATTGATGTCAATTCAAATAATAAAGAAGGATGGATAACAAACATTGAGTCAGATGAAAGGATACAACTTCGGCAAGGAGATATATCAAGCACTGAATTAGCATCAAACTCTGTCTCGGTTGTTAATCTGAGTTTAGTAATGCATGAATTACCATTGTATGCTGCAAAGGAAGTAGTACTAGAGACTCATCGTATATTAAAGCAAGGTGGACAACTTTGGATAAGTGAAATGGACTTTGAGAGTCAAGCATACAAAACTCAACGAGAGAATGCAGCCTTGTTTAGTCTCTTGAGAGCTACCGAGCCATATCTCGACGAGTATGCCGATGGTACCGCAGAGTTACGATCGTTTATTCTACAGCAATTCGATGTTGTCAAGATTACTGCCGCTACCGGTAGACATTATGCATTGCTAGCGGAGAAGAATGATAACAAGTCAAGTGGAGGAGAGAAAACAATAGAGGATTCTAGATTTAATGAAGACGGAAGCTATGCTATTGAGGACACTCATCTAAGACCCTGGGAATCTTCTAAGCAATAGAGATATACAATATGAAATCTACTTCTAGTTTTATGTAGTATTAGTCATCAATACCTAATTTGCCAAGCACTTGCCTAACATCATCAACACTAAATCGTTTTGGTAAATCATCAGTAAACCGAACCAGATTATGTATCAACTCACCCTTACTATAAATCAATATTGCAGGTAGACATATCGTGTCTAAATTTGAATTCGCTTCCAAGGCATTCACTTGTATAAACTGTGTATGTATCATACTTTGTGATAATTTTTCTAGTGAAGATTGTAACATTTGACATGTATGTATTGTTGAATGATATAAATGTACAATTAGATATTGTGATTGTGTACTTGTTGTATTATCCATATCATCTACTATTTGTACATATTCTTGTGGTGTGACTAGAGATAGTGTACCAAATGTTTGTACTCCTTGTTTAGATGTGGTTATTGATTTGCTTTGCTGGAGTTCAGCAATTCGTTGATTCCGAAATCGTTTCAAGAACTCATCATCGTCGTCACTATCATCCAAGTCACTACTACTACTACCGTCATGACTGCAATTCTGCTTATCTTTTACTGTAGTTGGGTGATCTGATTTCCTTATTGTATGATGTGTAGCATTGTACATAGCTTCCAACTTTTCTAAATTGTCTTCCTCCTTTGCCAGTTGTTCTTCTTGCTGTGCCTCCCGATAATCGGCCAATACACCTTTTACTCCTGTATTACCCGATTGACGTAATTGTGGCTGTGTTTGTTGTACAGGCGGTGGAGGATTCTTAGTACTACTACTATTGGGCAATCCTTGGAAGTAAAACTCATCATCTGTTTCACTATCACTGATATCTTCGGCATTGCAGTGCTTCTTATCATCATTCTCCTCCGTCCAGGAACTATACCTACCTGGTACATTCTTCTTGAGGAATATATCCTCGAGATCAGCCATGTATGAGTGTATGGTCTCTCCTCGGTAGCAACAGTAGAGAGAATCGGAGTTGAGTAGTAGATAGCTTGCAATAAAATAATGCGGCAAACGGAAATGGCGATACAACGCGATATTGAATCTCATCATTAAATCTTTAAACCTAGCGCTAATTTAGGGGTTCTTGCATAGACGATAGAATATATGTGAAAGAATAGTGGGCGTTTAATACTTTCATAGTTTTTGCAAACACATAACACACATCAGATACAATTTTTACCCAAATACAACTATCTATAGCATGTCCTTTTCGTCTCGTCGGAGGAACTACTTGTTAACTCCCCATCGTCGTGATGGGCTTATCGAATGGTAAGATATAGCTAGCAGTATGATGACATGTATGTATATCTAATTCTTCTAATCTGATACAAACTACACATCGTAAATCAGTATGAAAAAGATGCTAATGCATAGCTTCGTCCTTGATGCATTGGATACCACCGGAGCTGATACGGTAAGTTTATATATGATAATACCATTTTGTTCTCAAGTATGTATCATATACTCAACCATACACACATCATATACAATACATACAAACAAAATAGTTCTCACACTTTGAAGCACTAATTGATGAACATCGGCACATGACAAATGAATTACTCAATGAAATGAATACAACAAATAATGGTATCAATTCAAATAGTACATCTCGACTACAGAAATTGGTACCAAGTATTGGTATATTCTACACTAGACTACCACTACGGAAGGCATTCATGGCATATAATCAAAAGTATGGTATTACCAAACGTCAATATATATGTATATCATTTAATGAAATTAGACACATTTTA
>Ga0214477_100834_pt1 | contig 19145 bp, 19 predicted proteins | sample M1_20Mar14CPVII9_FD_165058 | JGI IMG/M metagenome (GOLD analysis project Ga0214477, IMG submission 165058) | Marine eukaryotic communities from Monterey Bay, California, United States - M1_20Mar14CPVII9sort6BwellC16 | ecosystem: Environmental > Aquatic > Marine > Unclassified | place: USA...
GGGTTGGTTTATGTTTACCTAAGGAGTACCTAAGGAATATGTGAAACCGTATTCTGTACAGTGAAACTGGTACTTTAACTGTGCTGCATATATTCGTAAGTTTGTCTTGTTGCTCATAATTGTGTCAACTTTTCTAACCTCTCTCTTCCTTCCTCGTTCAATATGACACTTCTCAGCCGTGTGTATTGCTGGAGGAGCAACAAACATCCTAACAGCTGAACCAGCCGTGGCCATACCCTCTGATAACGATGATATGCTTGGCTATGGAGAGTTATCGAAAGCTGAAACGCCCATGTCTTGCTATCCCTCAAATGTCGATGGAACTGTCAAGATATCTAGTCAACTGGTGCAAGTATCACGCCAAGTTCGACAAGAGCTGAGCGTGGTTTTGCTTGGCAGGGTGAGTCTGCAACGACAGATCCTAATGATCCTGGATGTACACAATCTTAAGCTTGTGATATATGTCTATATGTTAGAGAAGTATGGATGAGAATAGAGAGAGATACGTTGAGAGAGATATCATTGTGTAAATTATAAACTAAATTGTTTTGGCTGCTACCTTGGGACTATGAAAGTGGCACAAACATGATACAGTTCAAAGTTTACAATCGGATGATCCCATTCCTCAGTGGCATAATATATAGGCTTTTGTTTCGAATCTTTTCTTTACTGTTACTCTATCCCCGGAAGAAATAATCTTTTGGTATGTAAGTTTGGTGTTCACGAGCATACATTCACATGTTATAAAGGTACAATGGGATACACTGGATGCCGGTTATGCAAACCAAGTGGGCTGAGGAAGGAGACGTTACCTGTCATTCTCGAGGAAGATGAGGAGAATGAAGACAATCGAGATCCCTATCGTTACAAAGTAAATAAAACCGTCGCCCCATCTTACAAATATGATGAAGAGAGACCCCAAAGTCAAAAGCAGTTTCCCATATCATCTTCAGATCCGCGAACTATTGTTTGGGAGATGAAAAGGCCGCCTCTAGAGCCTCTACCTTCGTCAAAAGATGATACCAAGAGAGAAGAAATCCTTCGAAATTTGTACCGACAAATGATGCCTTCTATCGATGATGAAGGGGTGCTCTATGATCCACCCAAGGATGAGAATTGTCTTTTCAATGCATTAAGGGTGGGATTGGGAAGAGCTAGACCAGTGATGGCAGACGGAATGACCACAAAATCATTGCGTGAAGAATTGATGCGATTTCTTATTTGGATAACAGAGGCCGAAAACTCTATGAACGTGAAGAAGAGAAAGTCTACTAATGCAACTAAAAAATCACCCCCGACAACCCAGCTGCGACTCAATGGCAAAGATTACTCCTTGGAAGGTCTAGCTAAAAGTCAATTTTACAACAGGAAGAAAATTGTAGCTCCATCTGCAGCCAAATTTAATATCAGAGATTATACCAATGAAATGTACGATTATACACCTTTTACGTGCAAGAGGGGGGGACGCTTAGAATGTTACCTATTTGCAAAGAAGTACGAGGTGAATGTAGCCATCCATCAAACAGACGACAAGTATAATAGGAAGGGTAGATACACAAACAAGAAGAAGGACCTCAAGCATGGTGTTTTTGTTAGTGACAATGCACCTACAATACACTTGATGCACCATGATGAGCATTTCACATTGCTTAGATACAATTGGCCGTGGGAGCAGTTTGAATTGAATACTAGAAAAAAACGTCACACTGGGACAAGTTATAATACATTTGACGAGCACCGTAAGACGTGGCTGGCAAGTCAAGTTGACTCGTACAACTTTGTACGTGACAATAACAACCTCTTTCATAACCTCATGCAAGGATTAGTAATCACGGGTGCTAGAAAACCTTCCAACCCTATAAGATCATCTGAGTTGTCCCTTCGAGGTATGAAGCGTGACTTGTTGAAACATCTTAAAGATAATCTGCATCGGGAGTTTAAGCCGGTTGATAAAGATGAAGCTAAACACATAACCACATTGGAAGCTAAAGTATCTCATCGTCTAAGTATTGACAAGAAACAGCCTACTGAAAATCAATCACCTGTAGACCACTATGCCCAGCTCATTCAAGATGAAGAGCTTGGGGATGATGAGTTGGAGATGCATTTGTTTGCCAAGTCAAAGAATGTTAACGTGATCTTGTATGACCAGGTTAGAGATACCTTTGAGTGGCGACACGAGTTCGAGGCTACTACTAAGGATTCAGCCGAGACAATTCACTTACTTCGTCACATGGTCTGCAAACCCAATGATGCCAATGGTAGCTCTCAGGATGGCAGTGGTGTTGACAACAACAATACTAATACTGGTGGCAATTGTAAGGTTTACTATACTTTATTCATGCCAAAACTGTACTCTATCATGAAGGCCTTAATGATGGTGGATGATACCAATCAACTGCAAAAGATATATGACAAAATATCAGCTGCGATTCAAGATAGAAATGGACTTGTAGTTGATTATAATCCCCTCCTTACTGCATTGCTTGGTTGCAACACTAACATGCTATTCCTAGGGTCGAAGGAACAGAGTAGGGGTGCATTATTCTATATTGGACCTTACATTAACAAGAATGGAGTTGAGATAATAGATGCGCTCCCCTTAATCGTCAAAGCACAAGATGATGCTGTGACATATCTCAGCGTTGCAGAAGACTCCGGGACGGAAAAACGAACGGTTCAACACACATTACATAAGACATTGAATAAGTTGAATTCACAGATGGAAGTGTCTGATACTCAGGCTGCTGGTGCTTTATTTGATTTAGATGCAAGGATTACATCTGAGATCTTTTCTTATTATAATGCCAATGGGTATAAAAACTTTATTCTGGATACACGAGACGGTCTACACCAAGCCTCAGGGCCAGTGGGTATGGTTGACGACTTAGGTGAAAATGATACAGACGAGGACAGTCAAAATGCTGAGAGTGGGGACGAAGGGGATGATATGAGTGTCGATGGATCTGGAGAGGAAAATTATGATACTGATGATGATGAAAGTGACAATGATTCATGCAGTGATGAAGAGGACAACGAGGAAGGAGAGAATACACCAGAGCAAACAAACGAAGAGGACGGTAAAGAAGGGGACATTTGGAGGGAGTGGGAAAATGACTGCTGCGAAAAATTTAACTTGTCACACAAGAAAGGTGATTATGGTACAGCCAAAATATTCAGTATGGGCCAAGATGAAGAGACCGGCAAAGAACGTTTCCAGAAGAGACCGGCAAAGAACGTTTCCACGCCATATCATATCCGGAACTCTACCGTTACCGTGGAATAGAATTGAAGGATCTGAACCGGCTGGAGTATTGTGCACTTGTGTCCATTGTTCCTAAAAAGAAAAATGAAAAGAACCTGAGATTTGAGTTTGGCTTGGGCCTTGATGAAAAGATTGGCTCCAAGTATTGTCAGATGCTCAAATCCCGGCAGTGTACACCAAAACTCTTTTGTAAATTACCACCACACCCTGGTGAGAAACCATCTGACCCAAAGAAAGCACGTCAGTGGGAGAAGAAGGCAGGGAAGTTTGCTTTTCATTTCCTTGCTATGTTTCGTCCAGAGGATGAGCTTTATGACTCCGAGATTTACCGCGACTATAAATATGACTGGAATGCCTTCCTTAAGTTTGAATCTAAGTTGAGGTGTAGTGATCGAGCCATTGACCATTCTAGACTAGAACTGATGGAGCGATATGTACATGGCTGGAAAGTGAATACAACCAAACGGATGAGATTGTTAGGCTATTGTGGCAGGAATCGAACTAAATGGTCAGATCAGCAGAAGGAGATGGCTCGTTCGTGCAAAACCAAGGCCATGGAAAACCATTGGGATGTATTTGAATATGAGGGACGCGATCATTTTGCCATTAAAGAGATGAGTTCTGCACACCAGACCAAAAACATACAAGTTAATCGACACAAGAGAGACTGTGTAGACATCATTGATAAACTTGCACCGGAAGTGGAGGAAGACTTTCGTCAATACAAGGAGCATATAACCTTTGATAGCACCAATGTAACCTTGCCGTTTGATAGTACGTCATATGAGAATATGAAGGGAGCTGAGCCTGCTGATCTTGACAGTACTGATACCAACCAACCATGTTGTCCAGTCCCTTACAGAACAAAACAGAAGGTTGATAGATATCTAGCGGAACAAGACCTTTCAGATGACAAGGCTCAGGCAGTACAGATTCTCCGTGACCACTTCACTGCAATGCATGAAGGTAGATCCGAGGCTGATGATTATGAAGCACCCTATCTCATGGTTTGTGGAGGTCCTGGCAATGGAAAATCTAAACTGGTTGAGACTATTGATGGTATGTCTACATGCATGAATGTTGGGAGGCTAGTAAAGACTGCGTTTGTGGGGGGTGCGGCAGTCAACATCAACGGGTCTTCATTGATTGGGTTATTTGATATCCCAGTGATTGAGAAAGGTGATGGCAGCGACCAGTCTAAGTATAATGTCATTAAACCATGGTCTGATGAGAAACGTAAGGCGTTCAAGAAGAAATATGCTCTTGAAAAGATATCATGCATAATTGTGGATGAGATATCTACGGTGAAGCCATATATGCTTGCATATTTGAACGCTAGACTAATGGATTTGTATCCTGATTGTAGTAAAATATTTGGCGGTCGTGCGGTTGTATTGCTTGGAGATTTTGATCAGTTACCTCCTGTTGGGGGTGACTCCTTGGCAGGGGCTGTTATGAAGTATGAAGAGGAGAGGTATAAGAAGAATACCGGTGCTGGGCCGGATGCAGCAATCTCATTGGAACAAAGAGATGTTGGGAAATGTCTAGATACCAAAACAACAGGTATTATGTTATTTGGACAAGTTCGGTATATCAAGCTGACCACACAACATCGCTCCAAGGATCCTGAGCATACTTCATTACTCACAAGGATGAGTTTGGATGGGACGTTTCACTCGCGTCGATTGGCTAGCTACAAGTCGCTTTCCCAGAAGGATATGGACAACGAGTTTGCATTCGCAACAATGGTTGTGACTGGAAACGCCGAGAGACACGAGTTGAATGCTCTCCAAGCCAAAAGATGGGCGTCGAAGAACAATACAAAGGTGGTGAGGTGGTTCCGAAAGCGTCAACAGAATATGTGGAAGGGCAAGCCCAGGGACCCACTGCATGTAGAAATGGCAATGAAGGAGAATTGTTTTTATGAGATGTTTGTTCCGGGTGCCGCTGGATATATAACAGAGAATATCAACACCAATATCGGTCTTGCCAATGGTGTTGAGATTAAGTATCATTCTCTATCATTTGAATCTGAGGACGAGGACAGGGTATTTAAAGACGAGTTCGAGAATGGCCAATCACTTGTTATGACTTTGGATAGGCCCCCAGATGCTATTAATGTAGAGCTTTTTGCTGACTTCGATGGTGACTCGGACAAGAAAAGAAGAGAGAATATAGAGAAGAGAAGAGAATGGACTCATGGTTCACTTGTGGATGACGGTCGTGTCGTCATACAAATTTCTCGACAGTGGGGTAGCAAGATTGTGAGGAAATGGGATAATGAGAATATAGAAGGATCATATCAGTTTGGATACTCTGGGTCAATATTACCAATGAAGGACCATTTTCCGATCGAACCAGGTTTCTGTGTCACTATTTACAAAGCACAGGTGAGTCTTATATACCTTATGTTCTTACATCCAATCGAATTGTGTACCCAAAATAACATATCATCCCTCACATTTATATTCACATTGAATATTATTATGTACTCATCTGGGTTTGAAAAAAAGGGGAGAACAATAAGAAGGATAATCATCTTTGCCTCACAACACCCAATCCCAATATTAAGAATGAGCTGGGAGGGTTTGTATGTTGCCCTATCCAGGGTGGAACAGAAGGATCATATCCGATTAGCCATCAAAGCCGATTGTAGACATACCCTCAAGTATACAAGGAACCTCAAAAAGAATAAATACACTGACTATTTTTTTAGTGGATTCATAAGACACACTCAGGATAGTCAAGCTCCTATGGTATGGGATAGAAAAACAGCACTGAAGGCAGCTAAGTTTGATCAAGTCACACCAACAGACTGTAAATCTTCGGGGAATAAAAGATCCTCGCCAATGACTGCCATGCACAGAGTACAGGCCATTCGAAGTAAGAAAAGGGCAAAGAGATCTCATATCCGTCACTAATGTCTTTATTGTAACAATAGACCCCATGTTTAGGGCAAATAACCACTAAAGCATGTATCTATGTCGTCTACCGGTTTGTTCGCCAATTTCTATGACAAAAGGCGCTTCTGGCTTCTCTATTTTTACTCTTTGTAAGCCTCTATTATCAAACATCAAACGATGGGAGAAATAGTAAAGAATTGTTTGGGTGACGATAGAGCGGCGGCGGCGGCTACGGCGATTGTGTCAGATAATAGAGATACAACGTCATCTGGTGGTTCAACAGTATCAGAGTCAGCGGAACAGGTAATTATTAACAACAATGTGAGGTTTTTACTCAACGATGATGAAGATAATTTGTGTTATCCAGTGGCACAAACGTCAACAACGGGAGAAAGGACAGCAGTAGAGAAATGTTTGGATAATAGAACAGTGGCGGTGGCTATGGCGGCTGTGTCAGATAATAGTCTAGAAAGTGAAACGTCGTCCGATAGTTCAATATCATCAGAGTCGACGAAGGAGGAAATTTATATAGGCATGAGGTTGTTATGTCGCGCTGTCGACTTGCATCAACACGACGCCAACAACAGTACTAACGATTGTAGTGGTACGAACAAGAGGCTACACGATATTAACTGCAATAATACAAAAATAATCTCCAGTGTAACATCAATCAAAAAGAAACGCGTATACAAAAGAAAGGAACCATGTCTTGCTGAAGGATGTACATCCTTAAGAAGAGGAGGTACAACTTTCTGTGTGCGTCATGGCGCAAAGAAATATAGATCCTATTGCAAACATCCTGGTTGCAATAATTATGCACGTATAAAAGGGCTTTGTCGAAGGCACCACACACAAAATCTACAATCTACAAATGAACGATTGGAAAATTTAACAAAGAAGACAAGTTACAGTGGTAACGTCCCCATGTGAAATAACTGGATGATATTTGATTTAGATTAAAGCATTTCACTCCACCAACAACACATAGATAATATCGAGAAACCCTGCACTCCGAAGAAGGATTTTTGAAATAAAAGTAAATTGGAAATGAATTTTGAGTAGTACCCCTAGCCTTCCCTTGTAGACCATTTGTGATCACGCACAGGAGCTCTAAGAGCCCATTGTCATGATTCTTAGGAGCCCATGGCTATCACGAGTTGATTGTATTTAGTTATTAACCTAAACATACCTTGACTGAGAGCCCTTTATTCACTACTGCCCAACTTTTGTAAAGAAGGGCCCTTCTTGTCTCTTCTTGTCTACTGCCGATGAACTGCCTAAAATTCACTTCAGGGCCCATTGTTCTCCCAAATTTGGCGAACAACAGCCCTTCAAGGATATCCAACCAGCCCATTAGCAAGTTAAAGCCCTTAGTGGCATGACACTAGCGTGCATGAATCCATTATTATGCTATCATAATATCATAATCGATTGCAACACAATACAACATTGATGTAATGAAATATGAATCCTCAAGGACCACCGAACCAAAATATACGTCGCGTTGATAACATGAATATGCTCAATATGAAAGTAGACCACGCACGATCCTATCACTCTCAGCCTCCGCAACCGTCTACTATGCAACCTCATCCTCTTCATTACAATCATCATCCTCATCGTCAAGCATCCTATGGTCAACCCTCCTCCTGTGAACTTGGAATTCACTCTGGTTGTGTACTCGGTGGCGGTCAACAAGTCGGCCAATCAGGGCCGGTGTACGACCATCAAGGAAGCCAAATATATGGATATGATTGTCAACAACAACAACAACAACAACAACAACAACACAATCAAAGATCTACTCAAGGGTTTCATTCGTATGCTCCTCGCAGCAATCCCACTGTTCAGTACACACCAAATAGGGTGCCGTCCAACAACGCTCCTCTGGCGTCATGCGGCCCTGCATGTAATGGGCAGGCGATGGGATGTATGAATACCTATCTCAGTAGTGTATCATCAGACCAAGGCGTGAGTAGTCGTTTGGGGTATCATGCTGATGCAACGTCTACCGGTGTGGTGAGTATACACGATGTGAAATAAGATACCTTTTTACTTTGTTATATTTTGCTCACATCTTATGCACTTCTTTGGTACTCAAGACAATGGGTGCTAGTGCTCCAAGTAATGCTCCTCAAGTTCCCTCGCTACGTGCAGCATCGTCGACTGCTACCAATGTGGGATACTCAAGTGTTGGCGTTGTTACTTATCCTCAAACTAGCGAACCAATGACTGCCATATCTGGTGTGGCATCTTCTTCTTCTGATACTCCTACCATCAATAATTTAACCAAGTCTATCGGTTTTGGTGGGACGTGTACTCAGACTCAAGTTGCAAATGATGAGGCAATCGCTCATGTTGTTCAAGCAAACGAAGGAGATGCCAAACGGAAGACCCAAGAGTTCTTTGGTCCAAGTAATGCTCCTCAAGATCCCTCGTCGACTGCTACCAATGTGGGATACTCAAGTGCTGGCGTTGTTACTTATCCTCAAACTAGCGAACCAACGACTGCCATGTCTGGTGTGGCAACGTGTACTCAAGTTGCAAATGATGAGGCAATCGCTCATGTTGTTCAAGCAAACGAAGGAGATGCCAAACGGAAGACCCAAGAGTTCTTTGGTCCTAACGTTGCTAACCCCAATGCCAATTTTGCTAACACCGCCCCCAAGACGCCACCCGATGATGATTTTAAGGACATTATCGATGCCACTTTGAAGCCCGAAGACGACTGTAACACTCTTCCTGATTTGAATATGGCAGAATTGGACCTAAGTTTTGAAAAAGAAGCGGATACCCTTAACGCCACTCGATTCCCCAGGCTTAAAGAACGGCCCTACTCGCCTCCGCTTGAAACAATGGTGGCATTCAGCAATACGGTTGCAGGTGAAATCGCCTTCGAACAACAAAAGAAACAGTTCCCCGAGGAGGAAAAGACCCCCGAGACACCCAGAGAGTCCCAAGCCGCCCCCAAGAAGCCTGCTGAAGAGTACTGTGACATGATCAGGAAGTGGTTTGAAGGTGACGACAAAGTCTCGGTAAGATTGGAAAAGACATCTAATGCTTTAGCAGCAGCAGTAATCGTGACAGTTAAAATTGAACGTAATACCAAGCCCAAGGGTAAGAAGAAGCGTCGTATTCCCCAAACAAAGATGGACTACAGATATTACGTCTTGGGTGTTCATTCGTGTAAGAGAGAGTATGAGACAAATATTTCTTGGGCAGAGAAGTTGGCACTTGATGTAGTTCGAGGAATCAATGTCGAGGTAAGTTGGATCACTCTGATTGTAATTGAATCATTGCACTTCGTTTTATTCACATCACTTAATTTTATCTTTCTACCACATATTGCTATACCCCAGTCTTCACCCAATAGCAAGAAGCGAGAGAGAAAGAACTTTACCAACAGGCTTCAAGATGACGAACAAGCGTCTGGCGTCACTTGTATCAAGTGCTCATGTGATACCTCTGTCATCGACAATGGCAATAGCTTGTACTCCAACCCCGGTAATGCTTACCTCTGTCAGATGCTACAGATCAAGATTGAGAAAAAGGACGCGCTTGAAGAGTTCCCTTCTGTCAGTGCTTTCCTTGATTATTACATCAAAGAAGACAAGCATTTGGACAACGAGCTCCAGGATTACCGCGTTCCAGACATCAAGGCATTGCGCAAGGCAAGGTTTGATGACATCCCTCTTGACACTTACCGAGCATACAAGTTTGCACATGGGTCTATCTTAGCCAAGAAGAATGGCATCTAAAGCTTGTGGAGGGTATGCCGGTCCCTTTTTGTTGTTGAGTAGGTCACGTTGGCCTTGGGTGGTACTGCCACTCTTGTTGTTTTGTGAGGTATCATCTTCGTTTGTTATAGTTTGGTTATTTGGATATGTGTGATAAGTTAAAAGGGGGGCTCGCTATGCACCCCGCATTGTAATAAACTAGCGCGTTTACTATATTTTATTGTAATTCTTGTATTGTAGGAATAATTAATCTTTGTGTTGGTGTACTTGCTCTATTGTTGTTGACGATTGTGTAAATTTTATGTTTATTTAATGATAACTATATTATCATCTGCCACCATCACGCTTTTTTAATGTTATCACAGTAGAGGCCACAAATGTTTTCGAGCATTTCAAGACGCTAGTACCTGTCTGCCATAGTCTATAGTTGGTAACTTCTTATGTAATATTCTAATATTATATTGTACTGTGATAATCTAGGATACTTGTTTGAGTTGATATGCAGATTGATTATAATATCGAATGTTGGTAATAATGGGTGGTATATTTATCTGCGATGACCCGACGACAATGACAATATCCATTTGTATATAGTATGATCCACCAATATAATTGATTAATGGTTGGATTATCAAATATCTATATTATGGTGCTGTGGTTGTGGTGGTTGGTAATAAGAGTACGTAGGAGGTTCCCATAATACTATATTGTTACTTACCGGTGGTGGGATATACTACCAATATTATTATTCAATTAGGATGTATTGTTGTTATGGTATAATACCGATCGAAAGAAATAGAGTCTATCTACTTCAATGACTTTGTATTAAGCTTGGATTTTGTGATACGGGACCACCACCACTACAGGCACATGAAGAGGGCACTGTATGTAGAAGAATATAGAAATTTACAGTCTACACCAGGTAAACTGCACCTGCCAACGCGGGCATGCTTTTACACGATCTAGTATACCTCTGTAAATTTCCTTGTGGATCTTGTAGAGCAAGTAAAAGTATCCAAACGGGTCTTCATTCTCATCCAAATGAGTAGAGAGGTAGAGATGTTCTTCCTTACCAATCACCGGCTCAAACTCGTCAAGCCACTCTTGAATATCGATGCGAAGTTGTTTAATTGATGCTAGGGCTTCCTCTTCAGACATGATTTTGTAGATGGACTTATCCTGAAGGTGGATAAGGGCGTCACGAATGTAACGACTCAGCTCAATAGCACACGGACCTAAGCCTTTATCAGTATTAGCGATGACGATAGACTGATTAGCTCGGAGGTCACGAAGGATACGACGTTGAAAAGGATGGAGATTAGATCTGACCTTCCTCTTCTTGAACCTAGATGAAAGCCTCTTGAAGAATCTGGTGATTCGAGTGTCTACCCAATGAGGGATATCAGCACACGAGGGTCGCCAAATAGAGGGCACGAGGAGCTTCGTGTCCTTCTCTTCCATCTCTTCACCACAGCCGGCGAAGTAAGTTGCCAAATGCATGCTCCTCTCAAATCTATTATAACTGTCTTCCATTTCTCTAGCAGACGTGGTGAATGGCGGCTTGGGAATGAACTTAAGATTGAGCCCCAGCAAAGAAGAAGTGGCTGGTGGCATGGTCTGACCAATGGTCAAATCATGGAATTGGAGGTTAGTAGCACGTGACGAATAAGACGACCACGGCATAACACTCAGCAATTCAACTGCATTACGGTACGAGGACTTGGAGGTATCAGGGACGAACCCATAACGATTGTAGATCTTGGCATTGACTACTTCCTCTGCTTGTTTTTGTTGGTTGATGATGACTTGCTCTTCCCGGACTTCCTCTGCTGCTGCTGCTGCTTTGGCTTTCCTTTCAAGCTTGGTCTTGTACCGTTGGACTTTCCCCCGGCTCCACTTCCGTTCTTGGTGGTCTTGGAGGGTCCTTTCTTGTTGTTGTTGTTTTTCTTTGTTGACGTGGCGGCTGGATTGCCCCCGCGAGGGACTTTTTTTGAAGAAGTATCCCCCTTGTTGTTGTTGTTGTTATTTCCACCTCGCTCATTCTTCTTTTCATAATTTGAACACCGTGCCTCCAAAGACTGAATCTTACGCTCCATAAACTTAATCTTCTTGTCAGCAACAGAGTCTACCTTCTAATACTGGACGTGAGGCTGGCTTCTCCTTAGCCATACGGTAGGCAACTTCCGAGGACTGTTGTTCCTTCTTTAACTCTTCCCTTGCCGATTTCTTTTGTTGTTTGATTGCATTAACAATACCAACTTGAGCATACAGGTTAGAACTACCCGCTAGGATGCTGATAGCTACCCAATGTAAATTATTAACAACTGTGGCCTTACTCTTACCCAATTCGGCTAAAAATTCAGTAACTTTTGGAGTAGGCATTATTTCAACTTCCATCTCGTCATCTTCGTCTGATGATCCATCCTTATCTTCTTCATTATTAGTTTTACTTCCATCTTCTTGTTGAGATTCATCTTGGGTGAGGGGACGTTCAAGAACCTTAGCACGTTTAGCTGGAGGTTCTGGATCTTCAGATTGAGAATTAGCCTCCTCATCTTCTCCCGTACTACCATTGCTGGCAGTAGCAGCATTATTATCACTCCGATCTCTCTTATTATTGGTGGTGGTTGGGGTAACAGCTGAATCACTATCACGTGCCAATTGTGATAGTTGATATAACTCTTCATAACAAATGTTATCTTCTTCATTAATTCGTCGGGACATAAAGTGTGAAAAATCCTCTTGACTAAGTCCTGCATACATTGCAGTAACTCTCCCTCGATGGCTGGGGATATTGGAAACGATAGAGTTGCTGTTCTTGTAATAATTATAATATATATATCACTCAATCTCCTATTCATCTCTTACTAAACAGCCCTCTACTGAGAGTATTAGTCCTTCAAGGAGCCCGAGCAAATTTCCTTCTGTATCCCCGTCAAAGAGGCCTTCGGCAGGCCCAACGGCATCGCCATCAAAGGAGGTAAGCTTCTGTTGTTGTGTTATACAAGATCTGTGCTGCTGTGCCTGAGCTGTAGCAAGTCTATCTCTCGACTTGGGGATAGCTTATCCTTGACGCTATCCATCTCAAACATACATTCACTAATACTCATATCTTTTCTCTTCACATCTGATTTGTCTCACAGCCGTCTCGGAGTCCATCTAAATCTCCTTGCGGAGCCCAAGTAAATTGCCTTCTAAAGAGGTAAGCTTGCTTGTTTTTTGTGTGTGATATGTGCTGTATTGCATCAATCAATCTCTTGAGGATACCAGCGTCTAAACAACTCAACACAAATATGCTAACTCTTCTCTCCTCTTCTCTCTTCACATCTGCAGCCGTCTCAAAGTCCATCTAAATTTCCTTCACGGAGCCCGAGCAAAGTGCCTTCAGTATCACCGTCTTTGAGGCCTTCTCAATCGCCTTCCACCAATCCAACAATATCCCCAAGTACATCTCCATCAAAGAAGGTAAGCCTGCTCGTTTCTTTGTTTGTTCTGTGTCAAAACTAAGGATTCCCTAACCCTTATGCACTGCTTCAATTTAAACAGGTTACATTAGAACCCACAGACTTCTTCCTCCCGTCTAAATTCTAAATAAGTTAGTAAATTGGCAATAATAGCGAGGATTATTAGACTTCTAGTAGACATCATAATTATATAATTATTAGCAATTGCATTGCAAAGCACAATCAATCCTCGTATCGAACCATCAACGTAGCCTCCACTTCTAAAATATACAATATCGTACACAAAACCTACATACTATTATACAAAATTGCAGCATATATAACAATATTAGACTATTGGTTACGTATATTGTGTTGTCGTTAACTTAATAAGTAGTAGTTAACTTAATAAGTAGTAGTGATACGGAGATATTAAATATATATCTATACTACACAATATGCCCAATCAAAATAATAAAACCGTCGATAGTGAAGAAGATGAAGAAGACATATCGTGTGATCAGCCCCCATCGTCAGTATCAAACAGAGAACAACCCCCATCGTCAGTATCAAACAGAACAACAACATCTGAATTAGATACACAGAGGAGAGTAACTTTCGCAGCAGCACAGGCTGCATTTGAAGAGCGGATACAGAAGAAGTTGACGCCAAGTAAACAGCAGAAATCATCTAACACTTCAGCATCTCCACCACAAAATACAGATGAACCACCTCATGATGTCATTGCAACAACATCCGTGACTATAAATCAGCCCAGTGGTGCTCAGCAGCCTGCCGATAATGATGTACAAATCAATGAACTTAGTCCACCCACACCTTTCCATACACAATTTCAAGCAGCTACTGATAATGTTCCAGATAGTAAACAGGATTTAATCAATCAATTAAGTCCGCCCGTACCATTCAATCCACACAATGTACCAGATACGAAGACATTGGCGGATCGAGAAGTGTCTATTAATCAACTTAGTCCACCAGTGCCATTTAATTATGCACAGTTTCAAGCAGCTACTGACAATATACCCGATAATAAGAGTGATCTAATTAACCAACTTGCACCGCCTACGCCATTTCATCCACACGATGTACCTGATAATGAGGTGCTAGATATTAATCAACTTAGTCCACCGGTGCCATTTAACTTTACAGAGTTTGAACGAGAAGAAGATGATGATATAAAGATGAATGCAAAAGAGCGAATGAATCAAATGCCAGTAGCAGTATCCAATAATGACAACAATGAAGTGGAATCAACTCATACTAATCATGATGTACCAGGCCCGCATAGACAAAATGTAGGGACATTTTCTCCTCCAACCAGTGCAGCACGACCTGAAGAGGAACAGAGTGAGATGATTGATCCTCCACGTCAAACTTTGATACCTCAAGTGTTACTTCGATGTGGTCGATGTTCCATGGTGCAATATCATTTAATCAAGACTTGTCAAACTTTAATACGTCAAGTGTTACTAATATGGAGTCAATGTTCTTGGGTGCAGGCTTGTTCAACCAAGATTTGTCAACCTTTGATACCTCGAGTGTTACTGATATGGGGTTCATGTTCTATGATGCAACTTCGTTCAACGGAGTTGTGTCCAGCTTTGATACTTCAAGTGTTACTGATACGAGGTCGATGTTCGACGGTGCTACCTCATTCAACCAAGATGTGTCGAACTTTGATACTTCAAACGTTGTCAATATAGACAAGATGTTCAAAGGGGCATCATCATTCAATCAAGATCTATGTGCTTGGCGGGATAGCTTTCCATACACAGCTGAGACTTATATCTTCTTCAACTCTGGCTGTAAATATCAAGATACACCCCAAGAAGCTCAGAAAGGACCCTTTTGTGCTTCTGATTGTGGATCTTCACAGGGGGTAAGTCACAGAACTTTAGTATCGTTTAGTTGATCATTTATATTTATGAATGCTAATTATGAATATGTGTCTTCTTGAAATCTGTAGGCTCCACCCACGACGGCCAAAGCGAAATGTTTCGGTACAGATGATGGTACTATCATTTACATTGATGGTGACAGATATGGCATTCTCTATAATGCAGTTCGTGCATATGTTAGTCAAAACTGTGCTAACAATCAAGAATGTCCTATTGCACAAACATATGGTTGGCCGATGAACTCCTGGTGTGTTGGAAATGTTAAAGACATGTCACAGTTGTTTAGTGGTATGGAAACGTTTAACGAGGATATTAACGGATGGAACACCTCAAGCGTTACTGATATGGGGTGGATGTTTTGGAGTGCAACCTCATTCAACGGTGACGTGTCAAACTTCAATACCTCAAGCGTTACCAATATGAGAGGCATGTTCATGGATGCCACCTCCTTTAATGGGAATGTATCAAGCTTTGATACTGGAAGCGTAACTACTATGGCAGACATGTTCAATGGTGCATCCTCATTCAACCAAGATCTATGTTCATGGCGAGATAGCTTTCCATACAACGGTTGCTACACGTATAATATCTTCTTAAACTCAAACTGTACGTATCAAGATACACCCCGACCCCAAGAAGGACAGAAAGGCCCCTTTTGTGCTTCCGATTGTCAGTCTCCAGTGGTAAGTTGCTGTATCTTTGTCTTCTCTATATTCACTTGTATCAATTTCTCTTTTCCACTAACATTGCATTGGCTTCTCGTCCAGACAACAACTACTAGTACAACTCTTCCAACGACCTCAACAAGTACAAGTTCAGCCGACGAGTCATGCAGAGATACTCTAAACTTTCTAGACATGTATGGTGGATCGTGTGAAGACTATGCTCTTCCTGCAAATGTTGAATGGTGTGGGGTGTATGGTAATGACGGAGAGGCAGGGAATACTCCTAACGATCATTGCTGTGTGTGTAAAGCTCTTGTTTTGTCAATCTCGAAGAAGAAGAAGACTCCATTTTAGTCCTGACAAGAGTAATATCTATTAACGGAGTCTCTTATATTATCTATCTTTGTATCTATTTATATGGTAACCTCTATTGAGTAGCACGTCTCATCTTTCTCCGGCTTGGAAACTTTGTTGATGAAGTACTAACACCGCCGCTACTACTACTATTGTTTGCTGCTGCATCTACTTCTAACCTCAAGGCATCATCACTAATATAGTTCCAATGTCTAAACAAAGCCTCCGTCTTTGAGCTTGGAACGGCCATCCATCGAGCTGCGGCCTCTTCGGCATCCTGATCTCTACCGATCTCTATCATTTGAGCACATATATCTTCAATGAACAAAGTAATAGATAGATCTGTCTTTGCCTTGTGTTGACTCGTCATCGACGCTCGTCTCATTGATCTTGGCTTTGCTTTTGATTCGGCCATTGCATGTTTCTGTACCCAATCGTACGGCAGTTTGCTTGCCTTGAGCTTTGATGCATCAAAGTCCACATTTGACATCCAAGAATGGTCCTTGATACCATCAAATCGTGGTCGGTTGTTTGGATCCTTGGCTAGTAGTTGTTCAATAAACGACTTGGCTTCTATATCATTCTCCAAGAAGTCTGGAAACTTGACTTCCGTCATCAAGCCTGTAGTCGTAGTTGGAAGGAAGCAGTGTGAGTATATGTACATCTCATACATATCAGAACCATTCAAAGTAGACACTCACATTTGAACTCGACATCCTTCATTAGCTTTCTAGTTGCTGCTCGTTGGATGGCACTTGAGTGATTATGATCGCTGATGGATGATCTTCTCCTTGATGGACTACTCACACCTCCCGATTGTTTCAGCAGTTCATTATCACTTAGCATCATTTGTCGTCGTGTTGGAAATGGTCGTTGGCCACATACCATGAGAAAGACTGTAACACCAAGTGAGAAATAGTCTACTCTCTCGTCATAGCCATTTCGATTGGCATAGTCTACATATCGTTCACCCACTTGCTCTGGTGGACGATATCCTGCAGTTCCACAGAGTGTACGTCTTCGTACTCGATACAAGCTACCCTTGACATCGTCATCCATGTCTCTAGCCTGATCTTCGTCATCTTCTGATAGCCACTCTGGCTCTTCACTACTCTCACTCGAACAGCTACTGCTGCTTGAGCTTTGGTCTTCTTCTTCTTTGTTGCCTGATGTCTCATTCTCGTCATCACTATCTACATCCACAACTACGATTGAATTCTCTTGAGGATTGAATGACGTCTGTTTCTTCTTCATCAACATTGAACCAGCCAGTCCAAAGTCTGTAACTTTGCAATGCCCATCCAAGTCGATCAGAATGTTGGATGGCTTGACATCTCTATATATGATACCCTTCTCGTGCATAAAGTTTAATGCCAATGCCAACTCGGCAGTGTATATCCTTGCCAAATCACATGGTAGTCTACTCATTGGACTGTGCGAAATGAGACGGGTTAGTGTTCCGCCTGAAGATTCGTTAATGATGTTGAAAGAGACGAGATGGTAACTTCTGTTTTAGTGCACGAGGTTTAAAGATAAGCACACATCACATGATTAGAAATACAAACGCAGACTTACCTGGGACATACTCTAAGGCAAGTATGGCATAGAGCGGTGTATGAAACGAATACTCCAAACTAACAATGAATGGATGTCCTCTACACGCTGCCAATGCCGTCTTTTCCATTTGCAACGATACTTCATTTGCCTTACTACGATGTCCACTACCCGAGGCTGCTGATCGTGTTAGTCGACTCATAAACTCCATTGGTTGGACCTTGAGGGCGTAGGTCTTGCCTGTTGTCTTTCGTGTTGCCTTGAATACAAATCCAAAGCCACCAGTATCAATCAAATGATGGAAATGAAAGCCATCTTCGTTAATGTTAATCTGTTGCTGATTAGTAGTGTTGTTTGATGAGTTGTTATTGTGGCGGATGACTTGTAAAGTTGAGGATGGTAGAGTTAGATGATTACCATAAACGAGTGATGATGAACTGATATGTTTGCCCATTCCTGGTATCAAAGCCGAGAGACTACCGTGTAGATGTTGTGAGAAGGATGATGATCTGCGTTGCTTTTCATTTGTTTGTTGTTGTTGATCCGTTGTGTTGTCATGTATACCAATTTGACTTAACCGTCTAGGCCGGCAACATGATGATGATGCTCCCATCTTGTTTATATTACTAGAGCGAGGTGTAGTTATTTGAGATGAGCACTGACGGAGTTAAAGTAAGTGAGTATGTACTTTGATACCTACCACAAGAGAAGGTAGAGGCTCCACACCATTTTCATTTCATTTTCATTTCACATACTTACCATTCTTACCTGTAAGTTGTCATTGTTCATGCTTTGTTATACATTAGACCACTACATCCCCTTCTAACCTTACTCACATCATATCTGCTTCCACTCTCGTTTCTAAATCAACTCTCTACACTCAGACTAACCTAAACTACCATAAGATTTCAACCCAAACCAAAGAAGACAACAAGGCAGCAATGCTCGAGAAGGAGGTGAAATCTCTCCAGTATGAATTGAAGATATGTAATGAGGCCAAGACATTGAGTGAGGCATGTAAGAATATTACTGAGCATGCTCAAGAGAAGAAAGAACCATTTGCTACTTCCCACGAGGAACCAAATGTCTTTCACAAGAAGCCCCCAGGTGGAGGCGGTGGATGTAACATTCTCTAATCATTGATGTGTCATTGATATGTCATTGGTTTGTATATGATTGTGTATGAATGTTCAGAGCAAGGGTGGTGACATTCATTAGTCGTTCGTTGGGTAGAAGAGTAGTAAATCATCAATAGCAGCTCATCTTTATCATCAGCGTCGTTTATTACTTATCACCTCCTCTACA
>Ga0214477_100836_pt1 | contig 19130 bp, 13 predicted proteins | sample M1_20Mar14CPVII9_FD_165058 | JGI IMG/M metagenome (GOLD analysis project Ga0214477, IMG submission 165058) | Marine eukaryotic communities from Monterey Bay, California, United States - M1_20Mar14CPVII9sort6BwellC16 | ecosystem: Environmental > Aquatic > Marine > Unclassified | place: USA...
TGAGCAGACGGGATATACAAATCCAACTCCTGTGGAATGTTAGCCTCAATAGCATAAATATTATCAAAACACTGACTCCATCCACCCGGTTCAAAGAATTGATCAATAATAGCATCAACTGCCTTAATCGCAACATCATTCTCTGCAAATGTCTGACTGTAAAACAGAAACACATCAGCCTTGGCATTCTTCATTGCATCACTGCCTACTAAATCAAACAAGTGTCTTTCACCCGCCTTGGAATTCTTATATGCAATTAATTCCCCGTGAGAGTCGACTTCATACATTTCCTCCTCGTCATCCCCACCTATATCATCACTTGCAGCCTTACACGGCGGCAGTGCATTCCAACAAGTAAATGTCGTGGGAAGAGCCTCGGCATCGAATTCACAAAATGGTCGAACAATTGCCAATCTAGTCTTCGTTGTAGCTTGTTGATCGTCCCTTGGATAGTTTGGATCCATCCCTGCCAACTCTTCAGCCTCTCTTCGTAAATTTCTCATAACCTGATTCTCATGTGTGGCGGTTAAGGTATCTATACTCTTCGTACTTGTATAATATGACGAAGAGACGTATGGATGCTCATAAACAAAGTCTGGACGTGGACCTTTGATATCTTCGTCTTCCAATGAACTTTCATCTGTTAATTCTCTATGCTTATTCACGGAACTTAATCCCGGTATTATTGATGATACTATGTCTAATGGTGACGTCAATAAGTATGCCGCCTGGGATGGTAAATGTGTAACAGTTGATAAAGATACAGTACCCGTCATCCAACCTATAATAAATATTGATATTAGTGCCTTGAGTAATGTTCTAATATCCACACGTCCAAATGGATTTTGTGGACGATTATGATATTGCAAATGATTCGCTATAGCATATTCTTCTCCTTCTCCATCATCTATTCCTAATTGTATACTGTTTGTACTATTATTAGTACCACCATCTATATAATTATTGTCAAAGCTATTGTTATTATTGTATCGAGTTGAGTCATTGCTTTTTCTTGGGTAGTCTACATCATTATCGGAGAATTCTAATATTGTTGCTTGTTGTCTTATACTACTACTGCCATACTGACCTCCACCACCCGTTGAAGAAAAGTAAGATGGTTTCTGATATTCATAATCATTATTATTCTCTATATGCTGAGGTAATCTTGTTGATCTCGTATTATGCTGCAGCCCTCTACTATTGACACCAGAAATTTCATTAAGATTATGACTTTGACGAAAGGTTGGCAAGCGTTTCCTTAGGCCATTATCGGCTGAAGGTGACAACATATGACTGTCAATATTCTCTTGTAGGTAATTGGCTTCTTTATTTATATCATATCATGGATCAATCAGTACTTTCTCCTGGGGCTACTACCGTCACCTTCATAATTTGCAAATAATAAATAAAGTGAAACTTCCAGATTTGAGATTTGAGAGAGAAGTTTCAAGGATGGAGGACTCGACAGGGGGAATAATATAATACATGTTTATGATGATAAGACGGCGGCTGATATCAATATTAGCGTTGCTAGTAGCACTACAGATAGCTGAGGTAGTAGTTGTTCCATTAACATTAGCATTTACCACCACTACTCCTTTGCAATCTCATGCATCACTTTCAACTTTTCATAATGATGCACTAACAACAAACACAAAGAAGCTGCTCGCTAGTGGCATATCCTATCACCATCAACATATTAGTATACATAATATAAAACAACTTTCATATGGTAATAATAATGTGAAGCTTAACCTAGTGCCCATATCAGAAGCATGGGATTGCAATATATCACATGATAAACAACAATCAGCTGCTTCACTCCTTCCAACCCTTGGTGCAACTCATTCAACTCTCAGGGCATGCTCATAAAATCATCATCATTATCTACTAATAATGATAATAAACAAGACGACATACCAAACAACAATCGATATCGTCTCTACCTAGCAACTACTATAGACGACCTACCATCCATAACAAAATTAACATTAGATGTATTTGATGCAACAGCAATTACATTATCAAGTTCAACGAATTGGACTGCATTTGAACAAGCTATTGTTGGCGCGGTAGTTAGTCCAGTACTTGATATGTATAATTCATATGCACAGGCTGTGGGATATACTGAAGTTTTAAGTGGATTGAGGAAACGGATGAGAAATCGATTAGTTAATACTAATGATCAGATTAGTATGAATAATAATGATGCTGGGGAAGATGAGAGATATGATTGGCTTGCTCCCTTGATAAGGGTTGATAGTAATGATGATGATGATGCTTCTACCACAACCACAAGTGATTCATCATCATCCTTGGAGGAGATTGCAGCCCGATCATCACTCATCCTTACACTAGCTCGGCCTTCTTCCGAGAGTGGAGAAGATGATAATATGGAAGCAGTTGCCTCTGTGGAATTGAGATTACAACCTACTGATGCAAAGATTCCATTCTCACAACCATGGCTTGATGTTATAGAAAGGAGATTGGTTAATTTGTTACCGTTTGTCAAAGAAGATCATAATGAGTCATCGGACAATCAAAGTACAGACACAACAAACAGCAAGAACAACAACCAAAGTCGTCCTCCACTACGACCATACTTATGTAACCTATGCGTATCATCATCATTACGTTCATTGGGTATCGGACGTGCCTTGTGTCGTATAGTAGAAGCTATAGCAAGAGATAAATGGGGATACTCACATATATATCTACACGTTGATCCAACTAATGATGCTGCACGAAACTTATATGAAACGGAGGGATATGTCGATGTGGGTAAGAGATGGAATGTACTTTGGGCTGGTGGTGCTAATGAGATTAGTTATTATGTTAAGAGATTATGATGAATGATAGATAGATTGGGCAGGCCAGGTTGTCTGCTAATATTCTTCTTTGCAGAAGAGAAGAAAGAAAGAAACAACTACCCAAAAATCTTCATTTGATGAAAGAGAAGGACGAAGAAGACAAATCAACGACTGATCTTAGATGTTATGCATGCATCAATCTAATATGTTCAGCCAGTAGCCAAGAATGGCAGCACACATTACATGCTCAACCAGATATTACTGTTTAGAATGAAAGTCAGCACTAAACACAAAATCTTATTACTGTCATTACTCTACTCTATCTCTCTTTCTTTTATGGCAGGGAGAGACTCTGTTCACTTTATACATCTAGACAACATACATCGCTTCTCAACTAATGTTTCTAACGATCTTCTCACAAAACAACTAACATCTTAACTTGTTACCTTTCACCTTCCAATATATCTAAAACTCATCCACGGATGCGACCTTTGGCTTTACCCTGCTTTACCGCTCTTTGCAAGTGTCGGAGCGTTGGACGGGCTTGATGATGGAGCTTTGGAATGAGCCGACTATTTTAAAGTGGAGAGGGGAGTAGAGAAGTTAGGATACATAATGATAACACAAAGATACAGTTTGTCAACTTACCGTAGGGCTTGACGATGGAGCTTTGGAGGGAGCCGACTATTTCAAAGTGGAGAAGGGAGAGAGATAATAAGTTACATATGATAATACATACAAAAGATACAGTATATGTTTGTCAACTTACCGTAGGGCTGGATGTAGGGGTATCGGTGTCGGTTGGACACACGTCTGCCGTCTCGACACAAAATGTATCAGATTCGCATACATTGTTCGATGACGTGTCTATAGTTAGCGCTCGTGTTACACTATCATACTTGTAGCACTGGCCATTGCAAACAAAAGTTGGGCTTGATGATGAGGTGGTTGTTGTAGTGGTAGTAGCTTGGGTAGTAGTGGCAGCAGCTGTGGTAGTGGCCATGGTACTAGTGGTAGGAGGTGGACAGGTTCCAGCATTATTGGTGCATACATAGCAATTACTGTCCTCTGAACATGAGGTACCATCGCCGATGCCAACAATAGAGCCAATTCCTAAAGGAAAAATGCATACTCCAGTACCTGATGGACAATCCCCTACACCTGTACCATCTAATAATTCATAGCACTCTCTTACTCCAGGACAATTAAAACTTCCAACAGTGTTAGTGTTTAATCCACCTCCGACCATGGGGGGATCGTCAAGGCAATACCCTCCAGCTGGACAAGATACACCTGTTGGATCACCTACACTTGCAAAGTTCTTGGTAGAGAATGGTCCTAGGAGACGGATAGGATTTCCACCATTAAAGGTAGTACCATGCTTGATACTTCCATTAAATCGAAATAGTCGCCCTGCCACGGCGGAGATAGAACTATCACCATGAGTAAAGTAAGCGTCGGGGTTGCTGTCGAGTGCAACAAACATGACATCATCAACAGCTACCTCATTATTATGATGGTACCTATCAACATGAGGTTGAAGAGTTGATTCATTAATGAACCGTGTCTGTAACTTGACACCACCTGTATTAGCATCGATGATATCATCAATATCAATAGCTGAACCTGCGGCATTCTTGATATGTTGAAAGATGTTATGGTCGACCGTGATATGTCCACGATGTGATTGTTGTTGTTCAGAGTCAGACAAACTCATATCAAGTTAGGGTTAGGGTTAGGGTTAGGGTCCTAGTATGCCTGTGCTCGGCTTTGGCCATTATATATCTGCCTCTTCTAAGTACTATTTAGTGTGGAGTCCCATGGAGAGGCGCTCGTACTTATCCATATCTCATTGAGGAGGACAGGGTTTGAGAAGGTTAAATTGTAGCATTCCTCTCTAGACCCTCGAATATATACGACATCGAGCAGTCCTTCCGCCTTATCTAGCTTTTTATTATAATATACAAACATAAAGGTATATAGATTATACCATATCGAGTGCATAATTCATTCCTTACTTTCTACTACATTAACTACAGCACCTTCTATTGAGATGCTGTTACTTGAATAGACTTTACCTCTTCTTCTTCTTTGGTATCTCCCCCTGTCTTGTTATCCTCAGTTTTGGTAGCTTTATCCAAGTTTGTACCATCTTCGTTCATTTCTACATCTATATTAACAACCTCCGAATTGGGGCTTGAAACCTTTCCATCTTCTCTTTCTTCCTCTTTTGATTTATCAGTCATCGCCTCACCTGCTACTGCTGCTACATCTTCACTTTCTTCTTTTGCAACAACCTCCTTTTGTTCTCCTTGTTGTTGCTCTTTTATTGATTTACTACCTGTTTCATCATTCCCATTGTTAGTGCCAGTGTTGTTATTGTCATCCATTGTTACGTCCCCATCTTCTTCTTTCACCATTCCTTTATTAATATCAATATCATCCCCATCAGCAGTGACATCCACCTCTGATTTGTTAACATTCTCTGTGGTACTAGTTCCATCATTATCATCAGCCTTATCATTATCGCCTGTTGCAGCAGATGTATCATCATCACCTACATTAGTATCATCATCCCTCTTTCTCTTCTTATCCACTTCCACACTCTGCTGTTTCTCCTTATTATCAATATCAACATCCGCAGCAGCAGTAGACTTCTTTTCCAACTCCTTCTTCCAAATTAATCGCTGTTCATCCTTCCTCATCTCTTCCGCATTATATACGTTACGTTCCTCCTCTGTTAATTCACTAACTTTCACCCAAGTTGGAATTTTGAATGTACCATTTGGTGAACTACCAAAGTAGGGTATATCAAGTGGTGAACTTGTATATCGTAATACCTTTGTATACTTTTGACATGGTACGCCTAGTGTTGATTCATCAATTAATAAATTGGTACCTCCTCGTGTAGTTTGGGAGAGGAGATTACGTGAACTGGCTGTTGAGCGGGATGTACCGGAAGAATTGTAGGGTGCTGATCGTCTTGGACGTCGTGCTGTTGAGTATGTATTTGTTGAGGTTGTACTTTCTTGACTTCCTGTTGATTGACGGGCACGTTTTGGGTATGATCTTGATGTATTTGCCATTGTATAGATAGTTGCAATGTTATAATATTGGTGGCTGGTTTACTTAATTTTTATGGTCGTGTGTGTGTATCCTTAATTAATTATTACACGGTCCTTTTCTACTACCAATTGGAAACAGAGATGACAATGGATAGGAAAATGGATTATTAAACACCTGTTTAACGTCTGTAGTATCAATTGCTTTGCAAATACACCGTGCGTATCGTACCTCACAACTTTGAATTTAAACAACCGACCATATATACCCAAACAGAGACGGTATCCTTCGTCCGGTGACACCAAGCAAAATAATGCCTTAAGTATCAATTGGTTTGCAGTAGTATTAGCAGTACGTACATATATATGATAATAACTATTGCAAATCCAATTGGTATATACTTTTGTTGTATTAGTTGTACCTAATCTATGAATTGCTTCTTCCTTTGACTTTTGACTTTTTGAACAACTGAACAGCTGACGCTGACTCAATGATAGTGTACATAAAGAAGAACTATAGTACTACTTGACAAATACAGTTAAATTGGATAATTATACAGCCAGGCAGTATAAGAATCTCTAGTATTGGTGGGTACTGGATATCGTCGCATTCATTGTATATACTATTGAGATTCGTGAGAGAATACAATGAAGTTGGGATATAATACAACAGTATTGGCAAGTCTGCTGCTTGCTGCATGTGGTACAAATGCCTTTCACACACCAACACCCCGATCAGTAGTATCTAAACAGCTTGGCAGTACTACTGTAAACGATGAGGTGAAAACCTTCGATACGCCTGTAACTGATACTTCTAATATGCCCGATAACATTAGTATGATGGAAGAAGATAACGATGAGTTACAACAACCATCATCAATATTAACATCTCCTGCACAGAATGAAAATGAAATCTTTACATGTCCCGATGACAGTGTACAATATTGGCAAGATTTTCAATCCACAGGTCATTTACCAATACAAAGTAACATTGCAGAAATTGCCAACATATCACGACGATTTGCAACTATGGATAGTAATAGTAATAATCAATCGAATGCAATAAGTTACTTTGTACGGCATGTTGCTCGATCGGGATACTTCTTTGTGAATGCTGCATTGGGCACTGTGGCTAGTGGATTACATCAACGTTTCTTAGTCAACAACAATAGCGATGAAGAGGAGAAGAGTGGATTTCTATCCAATTTAAACTCTGATATTGCATCAAGATTGATATTGGAAGCTTTTTTAGTATACGAACAAGATTATCAATATATCAGTAAGGGAAAGTATATAGAACCGTGGGATATGAAATTGAATCATCGTCAATCATCACCTATTAATGTATTAACACAATCTGGCAGGTTTGTGAATGAGGCAATAGCCACATTGGCACGAAGAGAACGATCAACCGACGAAGATAAAAAGATATGGATGAAAGATGGTGAATCAAAATCAAAGTTATATCCAGCTTATTATCAAAATGCATTTCATTATCAAAGCGACGGGTGGATGAGCAGTAAGTCTGCTAATGTTTATGAAACATCTACTGAAACTCTATTTTTGGGACGACAGGATGGCATGCAGCGGTCGGCTCTTGCTCCAATTGTTGAGTATTCAAAGTCATATAATAGCAATAATCCAATGAAAGTTCTCGAGGTAGCATGTGGTACCGGTCGATTCATGACATTTGTACGGGATAACTTGCCACTCGATACAGAATGCACAGCTGTTGATCTATCACCATTCTATCTTGAGAAGGCTCGTGATAATGATGCCTATTGGAGAAAGACTCGTCGTGAGGAAGAGAATCGGAAGAACGGTAATGACAACATTGGCAAGGATGATATCAAACCATTACAGTTGGTACAGGCAAATGCCGAAGAGCTTCCATTTGATGATGAATCATTCGATGCCGTGGTATGTGTATACCTCTATCATGAATTACCCCGTGATGCACGTGCTAGGGTATCTTCTGAAATGTCAAGAGTATTAAAGAAGGATGGGCTTCTTGTGCTTACTGATAGTATCCAGAAAGGTGATAGACCTATACTAGATGCTAATATTGGCAATTTCGAGAAGATGAATGAGCCGTATTATGTTGATTACACGGAAGATGATTTGCCAGGGCATTTTGAGGGGTTAAAGCCTATGGAGAAGACTGTTCGATCAACAACCAAGTCTTTGACCTTTACCAAGAGCGAGTAGAATATGTGTGTGTAGTTTTGGTGTTACTGTATAAAGTAAAGCTTTGATTTTGATCTTAGATGTTACGCCTTCTCTTCAGAGTTTCCGAACTATCTGCTATTGAACCTCCTGTACTGCCTTTCAATACTTGATTCTCTTCCCTCAACTCCTTATTTTCATCTCGAACAACTTTGACTTCCCTTCTCAAACTTTCAACTAACTTTTCAAGCTCTTCCATATGCTTGCCTATCCTCAAACTTTCTGCCGAAGGGAAGCCAAACAACACAGGTACATCCCAGTTACGAATAAAATGGTATATTGCGGCCAAGCAAGCAAAATCTTCATTGTCAGGTCCTCTGGATAACCAAGCTAAGACGCGTGGTACAATCTGCACGTCCATATCGACAAACTGATGAAGGTCAAAGACACCACCATTAAAGTATGTCTTCCATAATTTATATCTACCAGCATAAGTTTTCCATATCTTATATCTTGCAGGGGTCCTTCCCCATCGAGGGACGGACCGACTCCCTGCTTTGACTTTGCTTTTGTTGATGTGCAAGTAGTCCTGAAGGTCCCGAAGTACCGTCTCATTCTCAATATCAATAGTAGAAGATAAAAGCTCGGAAAGTCCACCCACATCTTGTAGAGTATGATTTGAATAATATGTCCGATTGATACTTGTTTTATCCCATAACAAATCCAACAAGCATTTCCAACCGGTCTTTGTAATTCTGTTATTGTTGGATAGATCTAATGTTATTAATCTTTTATTGCCATGCAGCCGGCTGGCCAAAAGGGTTACACATTCATCATCAATCTGATTTTGTTTGAGGCATATATTGGTCAATGAAGAACCCCTCTCCAACAAAGATGCAATTGCTATGCAACGATCCCTTCCTATATTGTTGTTGCTTAAATCAATCTCTTTAACATAATCCAACTTAGTACTAAGTCTTTCTAATAATCTATTCCAACCAATACTTTCTACAAGATTATTGCTGCTTAAATCCAGCTTGGTATTTGAGCGTGTGGATACTTTGTTACGAGCACCACTAGGTCGCAATGTCAACTTTACAGGGTAGCTCTCGCTACACAATAGTACATTAGTCAAGTCATCCGCCGAAGATAGATTATGACCAAGGCAAACCTTATTGTTCTTATGATATTGAATTTTCATAATATAGTATGCCCCCTTTATTATTCTCTTATTATCCAGTAAAGCTTTCAAATTGTCACCATTTAATACTTCCAATAGTTCTCTGGATTGAATGTGAGGTAAATTGTTTCGCCCAAATTCCCGTAAATTTTGTAGACACTCATCATCCATATCATCCCAAGAATTCAAAGAAAGAAGTTCTTTTGCAAGCGATGATTTGATATCACGAACGAGAACGTTCATAGCTGATTCATGACATATATAAAACTCTTTTTCGTCATTAACCATGATATCAAGTCCTAATTTCTTTCCTTCTTCATATCCAATATTAATATGTATAAGCCTACAGTACTCTTCATGATCTCTTGCATCATCAGATGTATCAAACTCGGCAGTTTTGCATACTTCACAGTACCACTTTTGCATGATATTATCTCTAACAGGTACCTACGATATTTTAGTTTTCGATGTTGCGGGGTGCTTTAGTCTATTGTGTATCTAATGAAGGCCCTTACTCTACCGCACTGAATTGCAATATCAATCGAGTGGCAACAAAGAATACCTAACCGCTTATCAACAACACGTATCAACCACTAGAGAGAGAGAGAGAGAGAGAGAGAGAGAGAGAGAGAGAGAGAGAGAGAGTACCAACAATACATTTCAGCATCAATGAATAACAACAACAACAACAACAACAACAGTAATAACAACACTATGCCCTCGGGCGTGTAAATTTGCCCTTGTAAATTTCCCCACAGGCAGCTACCAATTGAAACAACTAACATTAATATCTTCCAATCAATGCACATATGGCAACATACGATCATTGCAACAATACTCCTCCAAAGTTCAGATAAGAGAGGGTTTATGAATATATTAATGACAAGTGATACCTCAAAGATATGAAAGATACCGCTGCCAGATCCATCACCTTTTTTCAAAGAACGATTAACGATGGCATGAACTAGACTATACTAACAGCCCCCGGCCCATTCTCAATCTAAATAGACCACACAATGAAGAAATATTGCAGTATATTAATTGCAAGCAGTAGCATTATTATGCTATCTACTAGTTTTACCACATCATCGTCGTCTTTTCATCATAGGAGTATCCAAAGATCAGCCTTCGTGCACCGTCCATCAACATTAAGATCTTTCCATCAAATATACTTGCAAAGATCATTAGTAGCTCTACACGCCACCATCGATGATAGTAATAACAATAGCAATGGAGACGAAACAACAATAGATCCATCATCGATATATAAAGATGATGCTACCATCCTTCCATCATATCAACCACCAACAACCACTAACAACAACAGCAATATAGATACAGATAATTCTGATGGATGGGGTATAGCCGATGATTGGTCAACATTATCATCCGGAAGTTCTACAAGTGGCACTACATCATTTGATTATGTGAATAATAATTATGACACGGTGATTAATCAAGCTGCAAAATTGTTAGAGGAGCATGAAAATTTGTTAAATGGTCTATGGGATGATGATGCCTTTGATGATGATGAAGAGTCACAATCGAGTAATAATACGAAGGATGCAACGTATGTCTCTAATGCAAATGAAGACTTTGCAGATACAGCAATCGAAATTATATCAAGTAATATTGATTATAATGATGTTGGTGTGGCACTATACGATACCAAAAAGTCCTCCTCCTCAACCACCACCTCGGCTGCAGTTGATGAATCAACTCAAAAAGAATTACAAGAGGAGCAGGAAATGGCCTACATGATTGGATGTAATGCAAGTCCTGAATCATACTTAATTCGTATGGGTAAAGCAATACCGGAATTGACGGATGATATTAAGTATGATCCTAGTTTGTTGTTGGAGAAGGAGAACCGTTTACCTCAAGTGAACGATGGAGGTGATAGGGTATCTCAAGGTAGGGCAAATGGTGCCGGACGAAAGATCGGAACTGATTCATCCAACAAAAATACTCCTTTTCTACCATTACAATCAAAGATGACACCCTTCTTTAAAGAAGCAACCGAAAAGATGTTCAATACACATTCAATCAATATAGCCGAAGGAGAGGAAGTTGAACCCATATACGTATTAGATCGTAATTCAATTTCCCAATGGATGACAACTTGTTTACATTCACCTTTTAAATCAAATGATCTAGCGGATCAAGTGTCACCACCAGTACCGAGTAATGTTAGTATTGGACCGCATGATCCTAGTGTGAATGCCATACTGTCACGATATTCCCAACAACATGGTTCAGGACAATTAACATTAGACGACTTTCAAATGTTATATCTAGAAGTGGCATTTGCAGGATATAATCGTGACATTTATCATAAGAAGATTGTATTAAAAGATGAACAGTATCAAATTATACCATCAATAGATGCAGGTATCATTTTACAAGGACGGAAGAATACTGAAAAGATGTTAAAGAAGGCATCGTTATCAATTATATGGCGTGATTTAGAAGGACATGATATCTATTCTCCTGCCGAGAATGAACATATAAAAATGATAAAGGACATGGAACAGTTGCAATTATCTATATCGTCAAATGCAGCCAAGATTGATCATCAAAATCTATTAATGGATGAATGTCTCCTCTTTGATGAATATACTGATCGATTATCAAATTCTATATCAACGATTAGTGACAATGAAAGTGATATGATTGGTATTGAACAATCTTATAATGAATATATGAATGAAGAAAAGAAGAAGGAGAAGAGTTCACATCAATTAGTCGAGTTTGCATATGATGGTAAAACGACGAAGTGGATACGAGATGGTGAATTTGTTTTTATTGATGAGGAAACTTGTATTGGTTGTACACAGGTATGTTTACTTTATCTTGTATGTCATCTAGCCATGCCTCGTATGTGCTATATATGTCATATACTCACATCCCAAACTTTTGTACCCCGTCTTAGTGTGCTCAAATCTCACCCTCATCATTCAAAATGATCGAGGATACGGGTAGGGCAAGAACATATAGTCAGCGAAACACCGAAGATGTTGACAATGCTGTAATGGCATGTCCCGTGAATTGTATGCATTACATGTCATATGATGAATTGAAAGAGATGGAAGTGTCTCGTGACGAAGGCGATGGTAGGACAGATCATCGTCACTTTGGTGGTAGAGTAACACATACACCACTGCATGTTGCAGGACGAGGTTCCGATGCCAATCATAAGAGTAGCTGGTACCATTACTTGAAAGGTAAATGCCATGGTGAGTGAAGATAGTCATTTGCATATCTTCTTATTGGCCGCCCTATCATGCTCACATCTTATGTCTCTTATGATCAGGTTCCCATTCATGTCCTCAACGAGGCTGTTACGACTGTCCAACATATGCTCCTGGTAAGAATCCATTCTTCATTGAGCGTCATAAGGAAGCTGAACATGTTAGGGCAAAGGAGTTCATGTCAACAGGGGAAGCTGACAAGTGGAGAAAGGTTGTTGAACTGTAGTGTGAAGAGATTATAATCATATGTATAGATCGTATAAGTATCGTCTCGTCTCTATACCAAATTAAATTAAGGATTGTTTAGCAGTAGAATCCGATGCCTCATTTCTAACCCAACTTTATGTACGCCGTCTTTTCAAACTAGCCATATCTTCCACCTCGAGATGAACCTTAAGTACCTCATTCTCTTCTTTTAATTCTATATTCTCCGTCTTTAACTTCTCATTCATTCGTTCCAACTCTGTAATGCGTAATCTATCCGCAGATGGAAAGCCAAATAGTACAGGGATGTCCCAATGATTGCGTATGACATAGTATAATGCTTTCCAATGGAAATGGTAGTCAATATGATTCCCGAAGTTATCGATATCTTCTGTTGTTTGATTCTCATTTGCAAACCAAGCTAAGACATGCGGCATCAATTCTACATCCACATTGAGGAACGGATTGAGGTCAAAGTCTCGATTTTTGAAATGTGCACACCATATCTTTTGCCTTGCTACTACATGGACAGAGTGTTCGTTTCTTCGTTTATTGAGCACCAGCACCTTACGAAGACACTTTAGGGCACCGTGGAGTTCTAGATCTACCAGAATACCTGTTTCACCGCCTGTAAGGTCTATCAACGTACCCGTAGCACTAGAATTGATAAGCTCATCGAGCTTACCCACAGATTCCAGGGTGTGATTTGATTGATAAGTGCTATTGATGTCTGTTCTATTGCATACCAAATCCGATAAGCACTCCCAGCCATCAAGAGTAATGCTATTATTGCCTTGTAAGTCCAATGTTGTTAATGTTTTGTTGTTCTGTAGCCCATTGCAAAGGATGGTGATGCACTCGTCATCAATCTGACTTTGTACGAGAGACAAGACTTTCAACGATAAGCCATCTGTATTTAATAATAGGGCTGCGAGCATTATACAACCATCCCTTCCGACATTATTCCTTCCTAAATCAAGTATCTCTAGTCGATGATATAAGCCTAGTCCATGTGCTAATCTAGTATCCCACTGAACGTTCTGAAGAAGATCACTTCCGTCTAATCGTATCCCTCTTATGTTGAACTGTTGCTCATGATTTAGTGCAAGTGTCAAGGGTTTGACCGTGTGTTGTAATATTATTTTGATGGGGTAGTACTGTCGTTGCCGGATCAAATCTTTAATAGACATCGCTCCCTCAAGAAATATCTTCCTAGTATCTCCTTCCTGATACTCAAGTTTCTTTATAATATCCCCACGTCGAATCTTACACATCAAAGCAGCTTTCAAAATATTGCTATTGACCATATCGAAGATGAACGGCATATTGTTCTGATGATCAAGTATACCCTCAAGCATACTAGCTCCCGCTTTTACCTTCGCGGGCATACTCTTCTTTGCAAAAGTTACTAAACTTTCATAAACCCCATTATCCATGTTACTCCAGTCAAAGTCTTCAAAGAATAGGGCAGTCCCTGCCGCATGGAGACGATCAGTAAATCTAAAGATAGGTGTAGTATGACAAACTCTTGTATCTCTTACATCGGTGTCAGTACTTTTGACAAGCACGTTGTCTTTGTCATGAAGTTTTATTCCCCATACCTTTCTCTCCTCGAAGAGCGCCTCTGTCTCTTCATAATTTATAGTAATTTCATCTTCACCATGAAAATCTAACATAAGCATTTCATACAACTTGAATGCCTCATTTATATCCTTCCAATCCATCTCTTCGTAATCACCATCGTCATATTGTATAGACCAAAGTTTATGGGTTTTATCATACCAGTTATTGATCCAAAGTATACTTGTCTGTCAGAGAATCTTTTTGCAACTCGTCGAGATATTAGTGAGGAGAATGTTGTTGTTGATTTCTTTACTGCTTTTGCCATGTTGTTTAGCTGCTAAATTGTAAGCCCAATTATTGTTAGAGTAGTTATTGGTTCCTTATTGATTAAGTAGAGATAGATCGAACAATGTTGACAAGTTGTCTGATACAGATCGAGGGTAGGAACCGAGCCTGATGAGTCTTTGGTGATGAGTAAAACTGGTACATCAACTAAGTATATAAAATACCATATCTATCGACTGGATTTGCAATAGTTCATATCAAGAGAGAGAAGGCATGGTAACAATTTTTCACATCATCTATCATATGTCAACTCTCAACGCCTCTTGAATAAAAATGGTATCCTCGGTATCCGTCACTGAATTACCAATTGAAATGGAACATCCAAGCTATCCATACCTCACCAGATAAAAGACAAATAGCCATATCATACATGAGCATGCTGAGTATAAGTCTGATTTCATCAATTGTGTAGCAAAGGAGAGAAGATACCCCTACTAGAGATAATAAATCTTTTCGACATAAAGAAATTTTGACTGCCTCAAGTACGATATTACTTGAATATGTGGCAACTTTGTGTCCTCCTATCGGTAATAGTAGCGCTATCCAATGCATACAAAGTTGCAATAATCGGAGGTGGTATATCAGGAACATTCACTGCCAAATATCTAGCTGAATTTGATGCTAACCATCGACATCGATCTTCTAACGATGATGATAGTGGAGATTGTCTGTTGGATGAAATTGTAGTTTATGATGTAAGTCCTCCGCCTCCTGGGTTTACCGATGACGATGATAATATATTTACTACAGATTCTAATAATGATACAGAAGAACCAACATCAAAGAATTTGCAATCATCATCAGAACCACGTCCATCAAACTATCAAGGGTCGCGAGTATCATCCATCAAACTACAAGACGGAAGTGTAGTTGAATTAGGTGCCTCAATAATATATAATGGTAATAAGTTAGTAGTTGATATGATAAATAATGACCCTGATAGATTGAAGAAGATTAAACCTTTGGGTACTGGCAAAGAAGACGATACGAATACAAAATCATCACATGACAACAAAAAGACGAGCGGATTTGGTATATATCACGGTAATAAAGAATGGTTACTAAACCTCTCTTCCTTTGGTATATATCCATCATTCATTAAATCAATATTGCAATCACTCTACATTCTATATCGATATAATATTGACTTCTTCCGTCTTCGTAGCACAGTTAAGACTGCAATATCATCATTTGACATGATATATACTGTATTGAATGATACTGAACATGATGTTACTTACTTTGATACACCACATGATATATGGAATAGTGTTGGATTGGGTAAGTTATCTAGTATTTCATTTCATGACTTTTTAGATGGATTAGGATTATATCGTGATGCTAGTCTTGAATTGAAGGAGAAAGAAAATAGTATAGGCAGTAATGGAAAGGAAGCAAGTTGTTGGTTTGATTGGAGAAGATACATACCCGGAATGGGATGTATGAGATCGGAATTAGTAACGGGTATGACAATCAATACATATAATCAAGATTTGAATGAAATGAATGGCCTGGTTGGGTTAGTATCGTATGTTCCTGCCAATGGCGGAGATTTATTTAGTATCAAGGGCGGTAATCATTTACTTATGGAATCAGCATTATGGCAAGCTCGAGAAATCTATAATACATCGTCATGCACGTCAAAATCATCATCATCAAATAAACCAAGGATAAAGCGATATCAACAGACGATTACAACAGTAGTAGCTCGTGAGAAGTACATGGAACTATATGCCGAAGGGTTCGAATTGTTAGGTCAGTTTGATATAGTTATACTTGCGGCCCCGTTACAACAATGTCGTATCCAATTCTTACAATCTGGATTGGCAATGGATGCTAGTATATTACATGAAATGCCATTGGGTGGCTTGAAAGAAAATCTTGATTTAGAAGATGAGACAGAGGATAGTCAAACAACAACTAATAATGAACACGGAGAACATTTATTCGCTTCTGCACTACCATCAAGTGCTACTATACCATACACGTCAGTTGTTACGACATTGGTTAGTAATGCAACACTTAATGCAACACACTTTGGTTTACAGGATGATACAATTTGGCCACGATCCATCTTGGTATCCGAACGAGGAAAGTTATTGGAGGGTGTAACAACCCTTACCATTCTGTCGGCAGTACAAGGATTAATAAAGACATTTTCATCAGAAGAATTGACTTTGGAGCAAAGAACAACTCTCTTTGGTACCGATCATATCATAGAGTATGTCCAAGTTTGGGGTGGAGAAGATGGGTATGGAGGAGCAACACCAAACTTTGGAGGTGGTAGACATTCCGAGTCGTTACCCTTTCTACTCTATGACGGTGCCAAGCATTGGGGTAAAGGCAATTCAGGAGATGGTCCTGCTTTGTATTATGTAAATGCTATCGAAAGTGCTGTGACCGCCATTGAGATTAGTGCTATTGGTGCCAAGTCGTCTGGTAAGTTGGTTGCAAGACGGTTAGGTTTGATAAGACCAAAGAAGAAGGGATCTGATCATGATGAGCTGTGATGTATGCCCGGAAATGTAGAAGAGAAATAGGACACTAGAGGATAAAGTCGATTGTACAATATGTTACATTACATGTTAAATTAGACTAGAAGTTACTATGTACAATATCAAGCATCATCTTTCTCCATTGAGCTTGTGTTTCACTCAATGAAGCATTGTCCATCTTAGAGTAATGATAGGGCTTATTCTCCTTCTTCTGGAGTGTTTCCTTTGCCCTAGCAGGAAATGATTTCTCTTCCCATTCTTTCCATCCGTCCTTGCCAAGCGCTACCTCAACTGCATATTGAAACTTGCAAGGTGATGCTGTTGCAATCAAAACCATTGGTATCATGTCGTTATTATTGTCTTCTGTCGGATCTCGAGTGAACTCATAGTCCAACTTTTCAGCCGCTGCCATTGCCACAGCCGTATGTGGATCCGACACGTATTTCAATGTACCATATACCTTTCGTAGAGCATAACACATCTCATCATCAGTTACTCTAGAACTGCAGAAATCATTCTGAAGTCTTGTAAGCCATTCATTCTCTAATGTAAGTTGTTGTGTTTCTTCCATTGTTGTCATCCACTTTTTGATTAGATCATGGTTACATCCAGTAGCATAAAATGCAATCCTTTCAAAGTTGTATGGTACTTCTATATTGATTGCATCCGATAATGTCGGTTCAATTCGTCTTCTATGAAATTGTCCTTTAGATATAACTCGATGTGATATATCATTTGTGTTTACAGCTGCACATAACTTTCCTATCGGTACACCCATCAGTTTAGCAATATAGCCTCCCGTTATGTTCCCCATGGCTCCAGTTGGGAGAATTATATCGATTGGTTTATCTTTCATTAATGCAATAGCAAGTTAGTATCTGATTTGGATATGTGAATGATGCATCTAAAGAGAAGATGAGATCTTACCTTTGTTACCTAGTTGATAACCTAATTGCTCGGCTGTTCGTAAGTATATCCAAATGAAATGTACCATTTGAACCAGTGGTCTACCGATATTGTAACTATTAATACCACAAAATGTACGACCACTACTTGCATCACTGTCAGTATTCATTAAAAGTGTATCCTTAATAGGTTGATCCATATCATCACCACCACCATCAAATGATGCAATCTTAACATACCTTGAATCACACGTTGTTAATTGTTTTCGTTGGAAGTCACTTATCTGACCATGAGGATAATGAACAAGTATTGATAAAAGAGGATTGTTTGCATCTTTAACTGCATGAACCGCCGCTGGTCCGGTATCACCCGTTGTTGAGACTAGTATTGTTATTGATTTGTTGTGTTTTGATGCAAAGTGTGATAGTAGATAGATGACTGGTCTCATACTTTCGTTGGTGCGGTTATGTTCGAAGAATGAGAGAATCGAGAATGAGTACACAAGATATGTGCCAAATAGATATGCGCAACTAACATGACACACACACACACACACACACAATCTACACTTACCCCAAATCCTTAAAGCAGAATGTAGGACCATGGAATAACTCTGCAATGAATGCTGAACCTAAATTCTTCACTGGTATGTATGATTCATCATCAAACTGATCAGGTGGAAATGACTTATTGCATATATCTTTTAGATGTATGTCACTAACTTCGGTAGGTGATATAAACATACGCTATAATATACAAGGAAAAGGTATAAAGTTTAGTAAATGTAGAGTATATGAAACATGTACACTGAATACACATCAATATGCTTCTCACCAAAACAACATAAACCAACTCTGGATATTCTAACGTCGACCAATTTACCAAATCATCAGTTGTAATTGATGGCAATGATTCGGGTACAAATAATCCACCATCTGGTGCATATCCCGAGAATAGAGCTAGTTCAAATGTATACTCTTTACTACTATTATCTCTTGTAGATTTGTATTTCATTGCTTCTACTATCTCTCTAGTGTGTATGTGATTTGCAAAACAGTGTTCAAATTCAAGGTATCTTTGTGTGTCAATCTCTTTGTTGTTGAACTCGCTGTTGTATCCTATAAAGAAGAATAGCTACTTCTATTGAT
>Ga0214477_100837_pt1 | contig 19103 bp, 14 predicted proteins | sample M1_20Mar14CPVII9_FD_165058 | JGI IMG/M metagenome (GOLD analysis project Ga0214477, IMG submission 165058) | Marine eukaryotic communities from Monterey Bay, California, United States - M1_20Mar14CPVII9sort6BwellC16 | ecosystem: Environmental > Aquatic > Marine > Unclassified | place: USA...
CATCAACTACTGATAATAATAAGGACACTGCTGGCTTTACTATGTCCCACGGACTAAACCACAACATCGTACATACCCACGGACATTATAATGATACCACGACAAGACGTCTAGGATATTACAAGGATACAATTAATCAATATGATTGCATGAGGATCAGAGTTACAATCTTTGATAGTAGTAAGGATCAGGGCACTACGATATTGATACAAGCTCTTCACCTGAGATTGGTAAGACCTAGAATGACAGGGGAGTGACAACGACAGTGCCATTCTGATCATCCCAACTAGATATGGACCCCCGTTTATCGTATTTACCCGTTGAATCGCTATTTTGTTGAGGGATCCGTAATCCTCTTCTTTAGCTTATAGTATGGATAATTAGTAAAGAACCAAGTAATCGTAAAGAATACACGTATATCAGTCTAGGGATATACAACGATAGCCTCTGCAGTCTATTGACGCTGCATACTATGTCGGATAATGAACGATAATCCACTGTCGTTAACATATTTCGTCAGCTTTTAATTTTAACAAATTACTCATATGTTTATCTTATTAGAATTAGATGCCCTACCTATTGTTCTTATTTTGTTTGCAAAATAATCTGGGTTGAATTCTTTCTTCCATCTCATATCTAAGATACAGGTAATAATCTAATACTTTTGAATTCTTTCTTCCATCTCATATCTAAGATACAGGTAATAATCTAATACTCTTGAATTCTTTCTTCATAGGTCCTCTTTATACATTCTCTTTTGGAAAGCAAAGATCTTCCATGTTACAGGATGCTTATGATCAACAAAGCCAGAGAAAATCTATCTTCCATCTTCCACAAGTTTGGTGTCTTTTTTATGAGGAGTGCTTAAAGCAACATGTGTGGGAAAATAAATTACCGAATTGCCCCAAGTGCAGACAGACAGGTATTGGCATTAATAGGAATACTGTTTCAATGCCTGTACAAGGAACAAACAATTTATAAGGCAATCAGTACAAGCTTTAGCTGTATAAAGTCTCATGTTTGTAAATTTGTGATGTGTATGGTATGCTTAAATATTTGGTACTGTCTTCATTGTATCTTTATGGTAGGTTTTATCTACACTGTCTTAAATATTGGTTAAAAAATTCTTTTGGTATCTATTTGGCTATAAACGGCTTTTTATTCTTAATTGGCCACACACGGACGGAAAACAATTAAAGCGGTTTGGAGTTACCTAGGTATGAGTGACACATGATATAGTGTAATAGTAGAGTAGTGAATCCCCCATGTAGTGTCATTATAAAGAGCAGTTCTATAGGAAAAAGGACTACTATCTTACTAGTACTGCATACTATCTACAACTCCTAACTATGTATGAGTTAACTCCTTAGCAATGTGTCTTGGTTTTTGTCGTCATTTTTTTAGCGAGCGTATCTTTTTCATGTGGTATCCTTCTTACTCAGTTTTTTCTTCTCTTGCAATTGCTCGGCATCGGCCGGCATGCGTACTAATAGACTGAGAGGCTTGACGCATAGATATGGAAGATCGATGTCAAGAAGAGCAAGGGTGTATAGTCAGGATATTAATGGTCATCACTGTGTCGAGCTCTGCATACATGCTCATAAAATCGATCTGCTAGAAGATACACACAATTATAATTAATTATAAGACATGAGGAGGATAACGCAGAACAATATAACTGCTGGAAGTAATAGAGTACTATATCGACGACACCATAGAAGAGATCAACTAGATATCATTGCAATGAAAAGATCATCGTCAATACTCTTCTACACGGTTGTATTGATAGCTGTCATATCGGTCAGCGGTTTTTCTCCTCCCCGTCATCGACATCGTCCATCAATGTACAGCTCATCATTTGCTATGAATAGATATTATACACCAACATTGAGTAGAATAAAAGACCGCCAACAACGTCATAATATGAAGAGTAACCATAGCGAGGAGTTAGGTGGCAATCTATGCAGTAAGCAGTCATCAGCAGAGATACAAAACAACAACTCATCAAATAATGCTATCAAAATCTTATCAAGATCTATACTACCAAGTCTAACCCTAGCAATACTACTACTATTCAGTATAAACCCACTTCCAGCAAATGCAGGCTTTGGACCATCAGGCGGAGCAACAACCTCCTCACCACCAAACTTAACAACCCCCTCTAAAATCGGTGTCCAGGACACTTCCGAAAAGAAACTCAAGCAGTTAATTGGATCAACTTTAAACCCTAATCGATTAGAAGAGTTTAATGCCCAATTAGATGATATTACACAAACTATTATGAGTATTATTAGTTCAGAGGATGAGGTTGGTTTGTTAGAGGAATATGGTGACAAGTTTATGACTGAAGAAACACCATCTACGGAATCATCTACCAATACACAACCAAACTCAATAGAAGAACGAGAGGCAGCCTTAAAAGCCTCTTTAAAGAAAAGAACAACCAAAGATAATTTAACATTACGTCAAGAACAACAAGCCGAGTTGGAACGATTACAGGTACTTAAATTACAAATTGCCAATCAGGAAAAAATGTTGGCCAAGTTGGAGGCACAACCTTGTGAGTATTATTTGTATGTTACTGTTTGTTGTGTAGATTTATTGTTGTATACATGCAATTCGGCATGCTCACATGTCATGTTCACATCTTATGCTCACTTTTATACTCGTCTATCCAAATACGTGACACATAATTAGATTGGTTTAACTTCCTAGCAGCTTTTATCGGGAGTGTGGCAAGTACATTAGTTATGCACCCGTTGGATACTATTAAAACTAGATTGCAGGTCAGTGGTGGTACTAGTAGCGGTAGTGGAAGTAGTAAATCAAAGGGTAGTGATGAGGAGGAAGAGGGAGAGGGGGATATAAAAGATGCAGACAAACAAGATGATACCAATAACAACAACTCATTAGAAGAATCATCAAGAGAAGAAGCACCAATTATAGTTGGATATAACATTATGAGTCTATACGAAGGATTAGGTGCCAATATATTAAAAGAAGGACCACCATCGGCACTTTATCTCGGAGTATATGAATCTGTCAAATACGCCTTACTTCCACAATTTGGTCCTCAATCATTACTGTTGGTATACCTATTAGCCGGTGCGGCGGGTGAGACATGTGGTAGTATAGTTAGGGCACCTGCCGAGGCAATTAAGAGTACTGTACAGACTACATATTGTACGGCATTGGAAGCTAGCTCCCAAGTATTTGGTACATCGGCTAGTAGGGAGAATCTAGTTCGAGCTTGGTCTGCTAGTATATGGCGTGATGTGCCTTTTGGTGCTATACAGCTTGCTATATTTGAGTTGACTAAGAGGTGAGCATAATCATTTGTTTGATGTGATTAAGTGTGACCTTCGTAATAGAAACTTATGTGCTCACTCCTACTCTCTTCTCTTCTATACCCCCATATCTTTCCTCAGTTATATACTTAACAATGCTGATATAGACTTTGATAGCTCAACATTACTATCCGAGGCAATTATTGGTGCCTTTGCCGGTGGATGGGGAGCGTTTCTAACAAACCCAACCGATATAATAACAACACGTATTATTACACAAAGTGTAGATGAGGAGGATGTTATAGATGAATATGGGAATATCATATCAAAACCACCATTGGGTGTAATTGAAATGGGTAAAAAGTTATACAAAGAAGGAGGTCCGGCTGCATTCTTTGTTGGTTGGCAGGCTAGAGTTGGATATTGGGCACCGGCTATTAGTATCTTTTTAACTTGCTATTGTAGTGTTCGACAGGCGGGAGTACAGAATGGTTGGTTCTAGAATAGATAACAAGAGAGTTATTTAGACCTTATGTACATACATATTACGACTCCCAGAATAACACTAACACCAAAATATCTAATCAATGTATTTGTGGTCTTCTCTAGCCGCCGCCGCTTTATCTCTCTGATCACTTTTAACCTCATCCAGATATGATTGATATGAGCGTAATGCTTTTGCATAATCATCTTTTGTTGCACGTCCAATCTTGATCATTTTCCTTATTGTCTCCAAGGAGACATACTCCCCATCCCTCACAGCGATCATATAATGCTTCAATGCCCTATCAACATTGCCTGCATTCTCCTCACTAGCACCAAGATTGTATCTTGCAGTTTTATCACCCCTCATAGCCGCTAACTCATAATAGTGTCTAGCCTTCTTCTTATCAACTTCCACTCCTCTACCATTATCATTAACAACTCCAATTTGGTAGTATGATGTGGCATGACCAAGTTTAGCCGCTCGATGGTAAAATTCTAATGCCTTTGCATAATCTTGATGTAAACCATACATACCAACATCATAATAAACTCCCACCATATGAACTGCCTTGGCATTTCCAGCTTCCACAAGTTTCTGTATTCTTTGCATTTCATCTTGTTCTGAAGTGGGCGGCGGAGATCTACAAAATGGGCAAGTGTCATCAACTACATTGCCCTCATGGTCATAAACGGGTGTATGAATACATCCACTACATATAGTTTTCCCACAACACGACATATATCTCTTTCCTGTCTCAAGATACGGCATTCGTAAGAAGCAGATTGGGCAATCTTCTTCTTGTGGTGGTGGTTGCCTGAATAATTTCTCATCGTGCAATTCAGCAGCACGCTTCTTACATGCCTTTTTGTGTTGTGGTCGATGGGCGATTTGGCATTCTCGATTGCAATATTTCACCATTTTACATGCTGTGCACGCCTTTAAAATCGTACCGTTCTCTTCACCCTTACCACAATTGGCACATATATCAGGAGAAACGTCATCTTTATCATTATTATTGCTGTTATCAGCGGTGGAAGCACTCATATTAATCCTAACACTAACTCGTCTTTGAAAGTATATCAAACAATGTAATGTATCTCCTGGTGGATCACCTCTTTACTGAACTAATAACTTCACACAGCTAAGCACCGAATGAACAATTATTGTATCGTCCAATCGACGGCGGAATAAATTAGATGATAATATGCTATACTACAAACAATATAATTGTTCTTAATTGTCTATATAATAGATCAGTAGGATACCGTATCTTTTTGCTCAACCTCTATCTTGCAGAATATTTAATGATAAAGTCTCAAAACTACTACCATTCGAAAGAGTGTTAAAAACTGATGTACTGACAGTACTATTAGTATACCAAGTTGATTATTGATGTCGTGGTCGTATAATGCAAAATACTAACTTTTACTTGTTACTTTTGCTTGCTGATTTGAAGAGGTTTCGTTTAATCGCTTTTTATTCCTGAAAAGTTGACAAATAAAGTCGGATATCTAGTAATCCTCTCTCTCGAGAGGTCAACATATCGCTGTAGATTGAAGATATTGGCATCATATTTATCTCTCACTTTATCAAAGGAATAGTATACACCTTACTATTACTCCTCACCAACCTTAGTAGTGTTCGGCAGAGCAGGAGTACAGAATGGTTGGTTCTAGTTCTAGAGGATAGATAAATAGACTAATGACGAGAGAGAGATTTAGATTTGAGTACATATATGACTCCTAGAATACATTCTTAATTCTGCTCAATGTATTTGAAAAGTTCATCAGCTGCCGCCGCTTTGTCTCTCTGATCACTCTTAATCTCAGCCAGATATGACTGATAAGATCGTAATGCTGTGGTGTAATCTTGTTTTGATGCATGTCGATTGGTGTACAGTTCTCGGATAATCTTTAAGGATCCCTTGTGACCATCCCCTGCTGATATCAAATGATGTTGCAAAGCCCTATTATGATTACCAGCCTTCACCTCTGAGCAACCTAGGTTATTTCTTGCATATGCATTCCCTCTCACAGCAGCTAGTTCATAGTAATGTTTAGCCTTCTTTATATCAACTTCTACACCATGGCCATACTGATAACAAACACCAATGTTGTAATAAGATTCGGCATGTCCAAGCTCTGCTGCCCGATGCCAAAATTCTAGTGCCTTGTCCATATCTTGTGGAAAACCATACTTGCCATCTAGATAGTAACATCCTTGATTATGTATTGCCATGTCATCCCCGGCATCAATTCGTTTGGTGACCCTCCTTATACTTTCTTCGTTTGATACCGACTCAGGAGTTCTACAAAAAGGACAAGTTTTCTCATCGACTACATTTCCTTCATTGTCATAAACAGGTGCATAGTTACACCCACTGCATATCATTTTCCCACAACATGCCATATATCTCCTTCCTGTACCAAGTGTTGGCAACCGAAGGAAGCATATTGGACAATCTCCATATTCTGGTGGTGGTTGTTTAAATAGTTCTTCATCGTGCAATTCAGCAGCACGCTTCTTACATGCCTTTTTGTGTTGAGGTCGATGGGCAATTTGACATTCTCGATTGCAATATTTCACCAACTTACATGCTGTACACGCCTTTAGAGTAGTAGAACTCTCTTCACCCTTTCCGCAATTGGCACATACATTAGGTGTATCATCATTATTGTTAATATCACCGGCAGCGCTCATACTATTTATTATTATTCTATGACTTCTTGTTGTTTGATTGGTTTTGTTGAGTAGAATTTATTGTATCTTATTTGCAAACGTTCCCCCCTTGGTTTCTAATAAACTAACCGATTATATTAACAACTGTCTACTAAACTATCTATTTACCACTTCAATTGGATGGGAATCTTTGTGCTGGCTACAGATATGTTTAATTGTTCTTTATTAGGGGCCAAACTATCAATGTATGAGGAAGGATACCGTATCTTTTTGAACAACCTCTATCTTATAGAATATTAATGATAAAGTCTCAATACTACTACCATTCGAAAGAGCGTTAAAAACTGATATTTTGACAGTACTATTAATACCAAGTTGATTATTGATATCGTGGGTTGATATTGTAAAAAGTTACTAACTTTTATTTGTTGGTATGTAGTTGAGAGTGAGATCTCGTTAGCTCGCTTTTTTATTCAAGCATTGAAATTTTTCTATAGGTACATATATAGGTATGGGTTATTGGTGGCGGCCGACAAAGAAGAACAACCTATCTGTTGTTGTTCGTTGCAATTAGTATATAATGACAAAGTATGCTAGACGGTAGTAGTAGTTGCAATATATCATCGATCTTATGCGATATAATACAAAGATATGCACAAACACTGAGCATATATTGAGCATATCTAAAACTAACAAGTCATCGTCTACGTACAAGATATATAATATGCAACGCATATGACTTTTCATACATAAAACTTGCACTAAACAAAGCTCGGAGATGATTAGAGTATCTAATGAATGTGGCAATTGTAAAAAGACAAATAACCTAACCATTATATGTAACAAATGTAAATCAGTCAAGTATTGCAATGGTTCTTGTATGAAAGCACATCGGAAGAAGCATGAAAAGGATTGTCAAAGTTTTATAAAAAAGAAGATCGATGTAACTTTACAAAAGAAGGAGATCGAATTAGCTAAGAAGGCATGGGCTAAGGGAATACAGCAGAGGAAAGAAGATAAAGAGAAAGAGAAGAGGACTATTGACACAAATAGAGCAGCACCACAATCAGCAGAGAAGAAGAAGTCTGTTGGCAAAAACTATTACAAATCTAAGATGATACTATTTCAAAAGCAGGGTGAGGCATGGCAGCGTGTTAGTAAGTTTATATTGGGAGAAGAATCGACAGCATATTGTACGCCTGCGGGGAGTTATATCCGTGATATGCTCCAAGCGCTATTGACGACGATTAAGAATGGATGTTGTTCTAATGTCGGGCCGGGGTATATGTGTGGTCACTGTGAGTCATCAGTGGATGTCATTTATATATCTCGTGCAATCATATTAAGTATATGCAAGCTTCCCATTGAATTAAATGATGAAACAAGGAAAGAGTTAGATCGAATTAGACGCTGGGTATGTAATCAGATTAAAGAGTTCAAAGATGATTCAGGTGATGATAATGAAATTATAGCTGTACTGCCTCAGAAATTGAGAGGACTCGTTGTCCGATTAAAAGACATGGATTACATTGATCTTCAGCCTCCATGGGGAAAAGATGACTTTGGTATTCTATTGCAACAATTTTCCCAGAAACTAAGAAGGGAGTTAAGAAGGGTGGTGGTAGCGGCGGCAGAGGAGGGAAGAAGAACAATAACAAATCATCGAGAGGGGATAACAATAACAAGGGAAAGAATAGTAATAGGCGGAAGTAGACTTAAATCTTAATAAATATGTCATATTCCATCCGAATAGTATACCTCTATATTTTACATATATACTATCATCTTTTCAATCCGTATGTCATAACTTCTAATCAATATATTTGTAATCACCATTAGATGCGGCAGCTATATCTCTCTGATTGCTCTTAATCTCATCCAAGTATTCTTGATACGCTCGTAGCGCTTTTGTGTAATCATCTTTTGTTGCTAATCCACTCGTGAACATTTTCCTTATTGACTCCAAGGGGTCAGAATCCCCATCCTTCACAGCAATCATAGTGCTTGATAGCTCGATCGTAATTGCCTGCCTTTTCTTCCATACAACCAACATAGTACCTTGCCCCTGTGTGTCCTCCCATGGCTGCTAACTCCCAATAATGTCGAACCTTCTTCGCCTCCACTTCCACTGCTTGAATATGAGCATAAACAACTACAATATTGTAATATGCATCAGTATAGCCAAGTCTAGCCGCTCGATGATAGAATTCTAATGCCTTATCATAATCTTGTGGACAGCCATATTCCCCATTAGCATAGAATTGTCCAAGACTGAAGATTGCCGTGGCATCTCCATTATCAGCTTGTGTCTCGTTTCGTTTGATCATCTCCCCGTCCGAATAAGGGGGCAGGCTTCTACAAAAGGGACAGCTTTTCGTGGTAACTTTATTGCCTTGGTGATCATAGACAGGCGCAAACGCACATCCACTACATATACTTTTTCCACAACATGCCATATATTTCCACCCCGTACCGAGCATCGGTAGCCGAAGCATACAGATTGGACAATCTTCTTTTGGCGGAGGTTGTTTGAATAACGCTTCGTCATGTAGCTTAGCCACTTGTCTCTCACAATCTTTCTTATGTTTATGTCGATGTCTCTTCTTACATGCAGCATTGCAATACTTCACCATCTTACACTTATTACATGTATTGTTGATATCACTACCCTCCTTGCCACAATTGGCACATATATTAGGTGTATCATCATCATTATTACTATTAGTAGTACTCATATTGTACACTTTCGTGGTGTTGCAAAGCTGATGTGTGGCAACTTTGGTGAGTGGTGAGGTTGATGAAATTTGAAGTTATGTTGCTTCCCTAACGATCCTAGTAAAGCCAACTGATAACTACTAAACCTTCTATTAATGTATCGTCCAACAATCCGCGGCGTGAATTATGCTAGCGTATATCCCCTCCTCAAGATATATAGACTGAAAAGTGCACAAGTGACACTTTTGTAAAACGCTTGCCACTCAATGAATATTAATGATACAGCCTCGAAAGTACCACTATTCGAAAAAGCATTAAAAACTGATACAACTACGTTACTTTCAACACGCCGACGTAATTATTGTGATATCAATCGTTGTCCTCATCCCCCAATATTAGCAACGCACACAGCAGTGGAAAATTTATGAATTTGAGGATACCAAAGGATACCATTTAAAAAATGGAGAAGAGAAAGGTCTGATGGCAGAGCGAGCGTATTGCAATATCGATTGCTCTCACAATAATTGATTTGGTATACTAATAATACACTCATTCAGGCAGTTTTTAACGCTCTTTCGAATGGTGGTACTTTTGAGGTCATAGTATCAATATTGAACGATCACGAATGGTTTTACAAACATGCATACACATCTTGTGTATTTTCCACCAATCATACCTCAAACCATATCATCAATACTGTTGAGCATCATCCTTTCCTACTATTATAATGAGTATATCATTAGTGTAGAGTCTCTAAATTGATATAAGATATACGCATATAACTCTATACTAAATACATCATAAAAGTACAAAGTAGATAGAGATTTGGCATCACAAAATAAAACAAACACACAAACATTGATTGGATGAACAAAGCAAAACGGTGCTGCAAAGAGTAGAAGAGAATGATCCCAAATTAACAGAATTGAATATTGGTAGGGGTGGAGATGTATTTACAATGGCCACAGATAATGATTTATCTAAACTTGGTGCTGCAATTAGTGAGAATACAAATATTACAAAACTATCATTTGGTATTGATGAAACTGTAAAGGATGATACAAATGTTATGTTTATTAATTGTCTAAAGCAAAACTCATCAATTAAGGATTTGCATCTTCGAGGCAATGATAGTATTGGTAGAGTAGGACATGACGTACTGAAAGTGTATCAAGATAACAATCATCTCACAACTGTCCGTATCGAGGCACAATTCTCAAATAGGGGAAATCAAGTCACCGTTAATACCATAAAGAAGTGCACAAACCTAAAGGTGCTTGATTTAAGTGGTAGTGGTATTACCGATAAACAACTTTTATCAATAGTTCAAGCTCTGAAAGGAAATCATGTAATAGAGGAACTTAATTTGAGTAATCTGAGTATTTATCAAATTGGTCCTTGTCGGGAGCTTGCTACTCTCTTCGAGGATCCGGATTGCAATATACATACACTAAACCTTGAATACAACCACATCGATAAGGAATGGTTAATTGCCATTGCAAATGGATTAATCAATAATACCAAGTTAAGGCAGCTCTCTGTGGACAGAAAGTCAGTAGATCAAGACGTAGAGGCTGCCTTCTCCAGACTATCATTTTACTCATCAATCATCAACGACAGGATGGGTTTGGAACAAGTTGTATTCTCCAGACAAACATCGGGACCATCCTCAACAAAAGTAGTAGCCAAAGAAAAGGACAAAGGAAACGAGAAGATTGTTGACACAAACGATTACAAATCTAAGCTGACGTTATTGCAAAAGCAGGAGGATGCTTGGCAGCGTGTCAGTATATTTCTATTGGGTGAAGAGGTGTTGAGGCATAGTACATTCAGTACCCGTGCAGGTAGTCATATCCGTGAGATATTACAAACACTGTTAAAGGTGGTTAAGAGTGGATGTTGTTGCTCGAATGTACCAACGGGGTGTATATGTGGTCACTGTGAAGTGTCAATAGATATCATTCGTATATCCCGTGCAGTCATATTAAGTATATGCAAGCTTCCTCTTGAGTTGGATGATGATATAACTAGAAAAGAGTTAGATCGGGTTAGAAGTTGGGTTTATACTCAGGTCAAAGAGTTCAAATATGATTCAGGAGAGGACATTCAAACGATACTACCTCAGAAATTGAGCGATCTTATCACTGAATCAAGTGGCACTGATTCAATACCTCCGTGGGGAGAAGATGACTTTGCTCTCTTGCTGCAACAGCCTTCTCCTTCGTGGATCATACGAGTTAATATGCTTATGCTGATGGGGTATAAAGTTATCTTGGTCAACTTCAATGATGTTGCAAGATTTAGTAGGAAGAATCTGAAAGTTGTTCATGATGATATCTCACGGCTCTTATGCCCCACAGATAATGAAGACGATAACGTCCTAACTATCAAGAATGGGCTCTTATGCCCCACAGATAATGAAGACGATAACGTCCTAACTATCAAGAATGGTAACAAAGGAAGTGGTGGAAAGATAGATAATGATAGTTCACCTACAGTCCTTTCTCGAGAACATCTCAAGATTCGTGCTAATAGTATACGGCAAGAATTCAGGCAGAGTGGAGACAAAGAGAAACTTATCATGTCTATTGATGAATTACTTCTTTCACCTAATGCTTCCAAGGTTATCGTCAGCGTCAACATTGATTATGCTATTGGTCGTGGAGCTACCGAGCTCGAGGCTGTAATTAAGATGCTTGTTGTTCTGTATCGATCCAGGAAGGTGTCAAAGTCCGACATTGATTGTTCCATGTGCCATCTTGTAGAGTCTATCGACATATATGCAAACGATTATCCCCATATCTTTGATCATGTTGGTAGGATATTCTCTTCATTTGCAAATATACAAGTTCTTACATTCGAATGGCTAGCAGATTGTGCCAGTAATGTGAAGAGTTACAATGACAAGTCTAATGTGATAGAGAGCGCTATGAAGTCAGTTCAAAAAGAGTATGGAACTGAAGTAGTCAAGTCTTGTTTTGGTGATGTAAGTGAAAGGTCTGCCCTTGAGACATTGCTCGGTTCAGCCAAAGTATTGGAGCTTGAGGCACAATATACTTCATCACCACATATTGATCTCCCAGATCCTCCTACTCATGCTGTTCCACCACCACTTCAAACAGTCTTGTCCGAAGAGCAGCTACGAGTTGTAGAAAGTATGCGCAATAAATGGTTACAGTCCTCTCTGAGTATCTCGAAGCTCCTCTCATCTATGGATCGATGTCGAGAGGGCTCGGCAAAAGCAGCAAGGATGATAATCTTGAACAATATATACTATACTGTCAATAATGAATGCACAACTACTGATCGAAAGAGCATCATGGATATGTTTGATGTGCTGTATACTAATGGAAGGATACATCGAAATGATATTGAGGCTGCAATGTCGGACTTCCTTGAACTCATCTTAGAATTGGACTCGCCAGAGGAACAACACTGTTATATCAACTTATATGTGGAGATCTTCTGTGCATTTTCAATTCAAATGCAAGCTCTTACTATTACATGGTTAGCTGACAGTACAGAAAGAACTGTAGATGACAAATGGAATACTTATACGCCTGGTATGAACAGTCGTACATTCAAGTTTCATGTGATAGACGGTGCTATGATGGCAATACTGAACCATCACGGACAAGATTATATGGAGGAGTTTGATACAAAGGATAGAGATGCACTAGAAAGAGTACTTGGGCATTCTAACTTACCATACTTCAGGTCAAAGTTGTCAGTTCTTCATACTCCAAAGGAAATATTTGGTGAACGTCTGTACCCACTCATTCATCGAACTCAACCTAAGTTGGCCAAACAGATTACAGATATAATATTGTTAGGATCAAACAACTATAAGTTGGTGCACATAATCGAAAGTCAGAAAGCGCTTGATACCAAGATTCAGGAGGCTCTTAAAAAGTTGGAGTCTCGCGCTGCGGCACAGAAACGAGAAACAAAGACGACGAGAGATAGAAAGCCCAAGCACCATGGTGATAGTGATAGTGATGATGGTATAGATAACAACAATCCATTCAGTGTTTTGCAGCGATCATCTGATAAAAAGGTAAGTAAGGGTAGTGGCGGTGGTAGTGGTGGAGGAGGGGGGAAGAAGAACAATAAGAAATCATCGAAAGGGAATAACAATAATAAGGGAAAGAAGAAGAATAGGCAGAAGTAGACTTACATCTTAATAAACATGCTATATGCCATACGAATAGTACACATCTGTATCGTACATGTGAGTAGTGTAGTAAGTATGCCTTTAAAGAGGGAAAGGAAAGTTAGTTGGTCGTATCTTTTTCTCACATCAACCTATCACAAAAGTATTGACACAAGAGTCTTGAAACCACCACCATTCATTCGGAAGATAATTGAAAATTGATGTACTGACAGTACTGCCGGTATACCACTAAAGCTATACCATCTCCTACTCTTCCATATCACCGGACCACCACAAATTAGGGAAAATATCTCGTTCACTCCATTGCAATAACAATAGGGGTGGAGTAGATACGATATGATGGGTGTGTAGTATAAGGAGGGAGATATTGTTCACTAAAGGTATTTGTGTTCTAACTTATCGATGATGAAAGGATACCAACACAAAAATTCAATTCAACTTTTTAAAAAAGGCAAAAGGCACGTATTGCATATTGTGCTCTCACAATAATTGATTTCATATACCAATAGTACAGCCAGTAGGTCAGTATTTAACGCCCTTTCGAATTGTGGTACTTTCGCGATTCCAGTGTCAATATTGAACGAGCACGGAAGGTTTTACAAAAAAGTACACATCTTATGCTATATCAAGGAGTAGCCATCATTAATACACAACAGCTTGAACGGCCTCCTTTCATATTTCATACTATAATGAGTATATCATGTAATAGTTGACATTCGATTTTTAAGAAGATATACGGCACCGCTATCAATCTACATACATCATGTAGATAACACCTCTAAATTATTGAAAGATGAACAAGAACAAGCGGAGCATTAAGACATTGCAAAGAGTACAAGAGAATGATCCTACACTAAAAGAATTAAACGTCAACGAAGATGGAGGAGTATTTGGAGGAGCTACGGATAATGATATACATCTAGACTTGGTGTAGCGGCTAGTACTATTAGTAAGAATTCTCATCTTAGGACATTAGCATTCATTATTTATTATTGGTATTGATGAACTTAACATATATCGGATGGTAATGTGCATTCTTAAATCGGACAAAACTGTCAATAACTCGTTAGAACATTGGTAGTAGGATAGGATACGAAGTACTGAAAGTCCATGAAGCTAACAACAAAGTCATACACGATCCTCCTTTTATTAATTAGTGCACAAATCTCAAATTAAGGGGCATCTAATCATCGCACACATATTGAGGCAATGAAAAAGGCTTATTGACGTTCAAACAATATGTAAAGAAAGAGATGATAATAACTTGGGCTAGAAGCTTATATTAAACAGCTCTCTTAAATAGCCTACCATATACACCCCAATACAATAACAATAACCCCATATTCTACTCGATATAATATCAAACACATCCGCCATTGGTCGCAGACCTATAATGCACAGCAAACGTACGCGTTTGGAATGTACCCTTCGTCATTATCATCGGCACCCCATGCAGGGCAAAAGGCACTGCCTAAAAATTCACCAGTAACTTCACAATGTGTTTTACATGCGTTGCTTGCAATCCCAATTTGTACCCAGGCATTATCTACGCACCCACAGTTGTCAGTACCATCGTATGCAATCCATGAGTCGCCAAGATATCCTGGGATATCGAATCCTAGAACGCCTTGAGTAGGACATAGTTGGTCAAGCGTACAAAGCTTCATGCCTTTAGCAACGCATGCTTCTTGCTGTTCATTGTATGTATCGGTGTCACTAACGTCCACGGGGGTATAGAGCTCGATAGGAGGGGGCTAGAAGATGAATGTTGTGAATAAAAGATGAGAGTTTGATAGTGCAAAAACCTTCCTCAAAGCTTGGGTATATTGACTTACACTTGTTGGGGCGGATGTTGCCTGATAAACACGAACATGGCCAGAGTCTTCGCCATTATCATCATTGAATATCGCTCCGATAGCTACAGTCTTCCCATCATCACTCATAGAGACAGAATAGCCCGAAAGATCATTAGCAGCTTCACCATCAATATTCTCACCCAGTTGAACCCAGCCTGATCCATTATAACCATAAACACGAACATAACCAGAGAACCCTAACCCACTAGTAGCAATAGTCTTCCCATCAGCCGATAAAGAGACAGAAAAGCCTGATCGGTCACCAGCAGCTTCGCCATCAATATCACCACCAATTTTTACCCAATCCGAGTCGTTGTCATTAAGCTGATACACACGAACATAACCAGAGCTACTGCCATTTCCATCACCGTATGGAGCCCCTGCGGCTACAGTTCTGCCATCTGATGAGAGGGTGAGAGCGAAGTTGCCTTGGCTTAAATAATCACAAGCCAAGTCACCATCAATATCATTACCCAGTTGAATCCAACCCAAAGATTGGGTTTCATCCCTTTTATATACACGAACATGACCAGTCCAGAGACGTTGCCCATTATCAACTGCTCCGATGGCAACAATCGTTCCATCCGAAGATAAAGAGACAGAAGTACCCAAAAACTCATCATTATTTTCACCATCAAAGTCGCCACCTAGTTGAACCCAACTCGATCCATTATAGTTATACACACGAGCTTGACCACGGTAAATACCATCTCCATTATAGTATGAATCCCCAATTGCTACAGTCTTTCCATTCGAAGACAAAGAGGTATCTAGGGGACCGGTGGATCCACCAACATTGTTAGGGTTAGCCCTAACAATATTTTGACCTAGTTTCGTCCAACTTGCTCCGTCAAACTCATACACACTTACATAACCAGCAGAGGTAGTGCCAGCAGACCCGATTGCCAAAATCTTTCCGTCATCTGACAAAGAGACAGATTTACCCAACTGATCACCAGCAGCTGTCCCATCAATATCATTACCGAGTTGAATCCAACCCAAAGATTGGGTTTCATCCCTTTTATATACACGAACATGACCAGAGTCACTACCATTCTCATCATTCAGATCACCTCCGATAGCTAATTGAGGGATTGAAAAGTGAATTCCATACAACGGTGACAATGCATATTCAAGAAGAGTGTGGGTGAGGGTCAGTATTTGTTACAGAAAATATTGCAAAGCCTACCATCATTAGCAAAAGTTGTGTCTTCTTCTTACCTAAAGTATTTCCATCTGAGGAGAGCGAGACAGAGAGACCCGAACGATCTCCAGCAGCTTCTCCATCAATATCACCACCCAGTTGAATCCAGTCTATAGCAAGACATTGACTGATTAGAAAAGAATGGACAACGCGTTAGTTGTTAGAGTATCCAGGGCAAGGACAGAGTATCTACAGATTATCAAAGATACTAAACTCACGAGTTATCGCATCCAAGACCTACTTGACAGGAATTAGGACAGCTTGCAGAGCAGGTCTCTGTAGCTGCTAGAGTCCCATCGGCAGGACAAGGGAGGGGTGTTGGACTTGTGGATGGCGATATAGACGGCCCCTTGCTGGGGCTCGTTGAAGGAGATTGGCTTGGGCTCTTCGAAGGGGACTGGCTTGGGATAGATGTCGGCTGTGAGATATCATGTTATAAAGAAAGAAGGATACGAATAAAAGTGAGTGTTATGTGTATACGACGATAAGTTTGATAATCGTCCTCTCAGAGATACAAGGATGTGTACTGTAGGTACCCTTCCAGAGAATATCAACTTACTGTAGATGTTGGGCTAGATGACGGCGAAACAGACGGTCCCTTTGACGGTGTCATTGACGGGCTCTTCGAAGGAGATTGGCTTGGACCCTGAGTGGGCTGTGAGATATTACAATTTGAAGAAGAAAGAGAAGTGAAGTATTAGTAAGTTAGTGCATACGTTATGTCGGAAAGATACACAAGATATGTTTGAGACAGTATAATACTCACCTCCTTGCTCGGACTATGAGAGGGAGAATGGCTTGGGGTTGGTGTACTCTGAACAGTGGTGGCAACTGTGGTACTAGCCTCGGAAGTACTGGCTACTGTTGAAGATGACGAAGTTGAACTAGCCGCGGAGGCTGCCGTACTTGTAGTGGCGGCCTGAGTAGTAGTTGCCAGCTGTTATGAGATAGATACCATTATTATATCAAGTTCATACATATCATATGAGTGAGAAGGCGCATATGTGAGTGTGTAGATTGATAAGCGCATAGTAAAGATATGAGTATGGTAAGAAGACTTACCCCATCGTTTGTCGGGGATCCAGTTGGGACTGCTGTTAACATTTCCAAAGTTGTTACACACATTGCATCCGAATTACATCCGCCATTGACTGGAGTAGTGACTGTCATCTTCCCCTCCTGACTATCAAACGTGTAGCACTCGCCTACACATGCTGCTGTTGCAGGTGATGATATAGGTGCACTACTCCCCGCGGCCTCAAGACTTGCACTAATGCAAGTTGCAGTTGCCCACGAATAACGGCGAGAGCAGCAAGTTTCAATGTCAGAATCAATCCATGCGGTGGGATTACTAAGCATGTAGGCGGGAGGTAATGTGTCGGTTGCACTCATACACTTGATCTCGTTGGCATCTGCCCAAGCAGGATAGAAGCCCTCGATATCCGTTGGATTACTACCCATACAAGTGAGCATATTCCAGTTGTAGTATCGTTCACAGCAGTCCTTGAGAGTACTTTCATGATACCCACCATCATTCATATAGTCGGGAGCATTGCCATCATTCTTACAGGTCTCGTCTCCTGTATTCCAAGAGGGATAGTATCCGTTAGTTTGGGTTAGGGCGCGCTCTTGGATATCTTTTGGAGTAGGTATTGAGGCAGTAGCAGCAGCGGATCGGATGGTATGTCGAATACTAGCATGCTTCTGAACGTCGGCGTTGGCAGTACTAGATGATGATTCAGCTGTTGAGATGGAAGACACAGCAGAACGGAGGTTCTTATCTTGCAATCCATCAGTAGTCGAGAGGAGTGATATTGCAATGGTAGCGAATGAATATGATAGCTTCATGATGATGGATAATAGGATGATGTTGCTGTAAATGATGATGTTGATAGGATATATTGCAATGACGAGAAAGAATGGAGTTATTAGATGCACAGTTTATACTAATACTAATACAAACACAAACTCTGTCTAATCCTAGATCGTCGTACCTTTGACTTTGATGTTGATCGATTTGCAATGTAGAATAGTACAATCTCTTGGCCCTCGACAGTCTAGAAATTATGACATCTAATTTGGTTGCAAGTAGTAGATAGCCAATCTAAACCCAATCAGATTGGCCACCACTCATTAGATTGGCCATTTTGCACAATGAGAAGTGTTTTTTAATGTCTCTCAGTCAGTCAGCTAGAATTATCAAAATAAGGCAGCCTCTCTGTTTTGTCTCTCAGCCGGACACGTACGTACTATTTAGCTTTGATGATAATGGCCTGGATACTGAAGGATACCAGGCTAATTTGTTGGGTTCGCTTGTGACTGGCAGATTTAGTTACAAATTGACAGGTACTGGGGAAAAGGTTTGTCTCATGCGTTCTACCAACAGCTGGGTTCTTTCACTTTTAGCCTCGACACTGATTGCAACGTGGTGGTTACTAGTATTAGTATTAGTATTAGTATTAGTATCTACTTAGTAGTCTTAGTCTTAGTTCAACGAGGTCTAGAATGGTGCAATTGCAATAGAGGAAATAATAATGCTCGGAAAACGACTTTGACTTGTTGTAACAGTAAAGATTCATTGTGGTAGTTGTTGATCGAAGTGTATCAGTATCGGGATAATTATATCATTATCATGAATCATCTGAATGTATGGGCATGGTTGAAAAAGAGAGCACGATTCTATCATTCTCATCGACCAATA
>Ga0214477_100838_pt1 | contig 19014 bp, 15 predicted proteins | sample M1_20Mar14CPVII9_FD_165058 | JGI IMG/M metagenome (GOLD analysis project Ga0214477, IMG submission 165058) | Marine eukaryotic communities from Monterey Bay, California, United States - M1_20Mar14CPVII9sort6BwellC16 | ecosystem: Environmental > Aquatic > Marine > Unclassified | place: USA...
TGAATAATGATTATGGTGACCATCAATGTGATGCCTCGAAGGTGAGGTTATAACATATTCAGGGGTCATAATACTGAAAAGCACGTGTTTTACTCTGATACTAAAGCATATCTTATGCACAACTTTTATATCAAGCCACTGTTATGTTTCTGTGGTAAGTTGTTAGTACTTCACCTCTTGATAGGAGGAGGACATCCCGCGTGTTTGTCGGAGGGATACGGTCGTAATCTATTTTATAGTATTTTTGAGTACGATATACAAAAGTCAATAAAATAAATGGCGTCTCATACTATACTAGCGTCCTTGTCTCTACATAAATAGCCAATGACAATACCAACAGCAGCACCTCATAGCCCTAAATCGTCGGGGCGTAGACCGTCATATCCGCCGCGGAGTCCACGAACTCCAACAACAAGATCGCCACAACAAAGCCCCAACATAATTTCTCAAAAATTGTTAAATGATGTTGACTTGAAGAGCATTACCCTATCACCACCGTTTAGTCAAAGACATCCACCGCCATCACCTAAACGATCTCCATCGAAATCTTCACCTAGTTCACCGCAGCGTATACGACCGCGGTCGAATTCTACTACTTCTAGCGGTGGTAGGCGGAGTAGAAGTAACTCATTGAATAATTCTGCGAGTAAGACAGAATTCAATACCTCCCAACGTTCTATACATACCAATAACTCTAATAGTCCACAACATAGAAGAACAAGTTCCAATAGTAGAATATCTTCAGCAGAGAAGAATAATAGTCCCGGACAATTGTCAATGAATAGTAATGAACGACGCGAGTTGCAAAAGGATGTATTATTGCAAAATTCAATTAGAAGATCAGAATCAGGTGGATCAAACCGCAGTAATAGTTCTGAAAGAAGAAGAAGTCGTAGTAATTCAGGAGGAAGGATATCATCAGATATTGGAGAGACACTCCGTACTGTAGAGAATGATGATGATACTTATAAAGAAAATGGTAGTAGGGATCCAGAAGACATATCCTCAGAGAACTGTCTTGCTCAATTCTGTAATGCTGTATTATGTATATTTCCAAAAGTTGAACCACTTCCATGGTCTACCTTTTCAGTGTTGGTATTATGGTGCAGTATACCGTGAGTTATTGTTTGTGTGTTTGAGTATTGTTTTGCATTACTCAACTGACATTTATACTTATTTGCATATCATCAGACCTGCTTGCTTCATCTTATTCTTTACTCAAATGGGTTTTGGAGAAGAGCTATATTACACGATATCAATTGAACTTGGACACTACTCTTCCACAGTAGCTGTGATATTGACAGTATTCATCTTTACACTCTACATGATTGATGCAGACGAATGGACAAGTCGATGTGGGAGTATGTTCTTGGATATAAGTATAGTTCTCATTGTTTGTGGGTTAGTCATGCTGGTATTACTGATTGCAGATAGATTTCCATATGGTATGACTTGTCTATTTGCAATCTTCCAACCACTTTGGATACTTGCATTGAAACTAATGTGCTATGTTGAGAAGGATACTCGAGTGTTTGTTTCATGGCTGTCTGGACCGTTATTCTTCATTAGCATCTTAATAGGTGCAGCATGGACTGCTTGGGTATTTGCAAATCCTGAAAACGAGTGGAATATTATTTCTCAGGTGGCTACAGCGGAACGAGTGGGATGTGTACCCAACTATGAAGGTTATCAAGACTGTCGTAAGGAGGAAGGATCAGAGGATACATGTTTTCATGTAGAAAGGAATGATAATGGGAAGGAAGAGCTCGTATTCCCACAAGGCTGTGATCAATCATGTACAATTGTCTATGCCGAGTGTCCGAACGGATTCATTCTCTGGGTGGGTCCTATACTGATTGGCATGTGCACCTTCTTCCTGAGTTTCTTTTGTACATTCCTCCGAACTGGTAAGTCATATTATGCAACATTGAACCGTCGTCATGGCTTTAAATCCATCTATGGATCTGTTGATGATGATACGATTCCAACATCTACTAATCCTCATCATCAACGTCAACAATCCATACTTGTAGAGGGAGCACGGGAAAGGGATGTGCTAAACTTTGGTGTAATGTGGCTATTCATCCTATTTGCAATGTGGGTGACAACATCACTCGCCGGGACAGCCTCGGGAGTAACAGCGGCTCTAGCGGCCTTGACTTTAGCCTCATTTGTCGCATCAGCAATGTTTCTAGCAGTGAGTTTTAGCAAAGAGGAGAGATCTCAAAACGCACAGTCAGTGTTTGAACGTTTGAGGAACAAGTATGGAGAGAAGCTGGATATTGCAAGAGGCCTCTTCGTCGTTACTTGTGCTCCAATCATCCTTGTATACTTTGGATTTTCAATTACCAATCAATGTATACGACGATGTGGTTTACCCTTCTCTCAACCAGCCGGGGAAGGAAGTGGTATATTCACTACACGAACTAGAAGGCAAGTCGATATCATGAAAGCATGGGATCGAGCTAAGGTATTCACATATGCAGTGTATTGGGGAGTAGCCTTCATGATTCTACAAGTGTTTGTGGCCAACTTGACTGTGGTCTTCCTCTCTTGGATGATTGAAAAGACAGCCAATTTAGGATTAGGAGCTGTCACTGGTATCATGTGTCTAGTGGGCGCATTGATGTTTCTTCTACCTCCAGTTCCAGGGGTGCCCGTCTACTTGACTCTAGGCATTGTTCTCCCTGCCCAAGGACATACATCACTTGGTAAGTCCCTTCCTCTTCTTTTACTAAGTATATCTTCTTGTACTCAACATTCTCACACTGCAACCTTACTTTTAGGTTGGATTGGCTCAATTTTATATTCAATTGCCGTGGGTCTTTTATTGAAGCTATTTTCCAGTGCTTTACAACAAAAGATGATAGGCCAGAATTTGTCTCATTATGTCAAAGTAAGGCAGTTTGTCGGAATCAATAGCAAACTGATGAAGAGTATGAGATTAGTGCTTGGAAAGAATGGACTCTCTGTTTCAAAGGTTGCAATATTAATAGGAGGACCGGATTGGCCGACCTCCGTGCTCTGTGGAATCATGAGACTTGGCCTCTTTCAAATCCTACTTGGAACTGTTCCTGTCGTCGTCCTAATCGCACCAACATGCCTGACTGGAGCTCTACTTTACATGGCGTCGCTCGAGACAGACTCTGGAAACCCGTACTTTCCCTGGGCCAGTACTGTTTCGACTATTACTGCGTCAGCCACCGCAATTGTACAGTTCGGGGCTATGATAGTTGCAGCGTATTATCTTGAACAAACGGCAGATAAACAAGCAGCTGATGTTGAGGCCATTGAAGATGATCAAGAAGTGAAGGACGCGGACGATAAAGCTGCACATTTGAAAAGGTGTTACCGTGATGTTACACAATGGACTTCTCTCCCATTTGTTCCAAAGCTCTTGATTCAAACATCACTTGTATGTATTGTAACTGCAAGCTATATGGTGCAGCTATTCTCAAGTTTATGTTTCACTCCACATTCATTGACGGACTCAATTGATGAGAATCTTGGGGGTAACATTGCCAACCTTTTCCTTCCACTTGGCTGGGTTTCCGTCGGTTTATTCTGTTTTTCAATCATGCTCATTTATATCTTTGAAAGTTGGGGGAAGAGAAAAGCTTCAAGTATTGCAAATGGGATTAGCATTTCAACTATTATACCCGAACAACGAGAAAGTTCTACTTCCGAGCAAGATCGATTTTCATAGATTCATACTTGATGATTCATTCAAAGACTTCATATATAACATGTATTGTAATGAAATGAAATGTGTACAATATATGCAAATTGTCTTTACCAAAACTTCTTCCAAACTGTACAAAGTTACAATAACAACTTGACAAAGGCCAACTGCTTTAGATATCCTAGTGTAGTTATTTGAAGGATACCCAAAGGTATCCTAACCTTTCGTAAAATCCAAATGAACTTTTGTGTTGATTTGGGGTTATTGGTTGTACTGAATAACAGTCATTAATATGGTGCTTAGTCAGTTGGGGGATATATATATATATCTAATTTGGTAATACTATTATTAGGGAAGAAGTAAGAAGTAGGATACATCGGGCAATACAATAATTTCATACATCATGAAATTTTTGAGTAAAGATAAATCGTCCGATAAACTTGAACCACCCCAACCAACCACCAATAATGTTGTAGAACAGAGTAGTGGTATTGTTAGAAAACGATCAGGTACTGCTAGTAGTGCAAAGGATGATGATGTAGAAGATGACGATGTGTATACAAGCATGCAGACTCCACCGCCCAAAGTTAAAGTATCAAAAGATGAGGAAACAGTATCTGGTGAAAGCACATTCAGCTCAACTCATTCAACAATCCGTAAAATGGTTAGTAGTGTATTACCAAAAGTTGAACCATTACTAGTGAAGACATTTCTATGTCTTGCTATTTGGTGCGCAATACCGGCTGCAATCTATATTCTCCTTTTCACAGAAATGGGGTATGGAGAGCTATTTTATTATCAACTATCATATAAATTTGGTGATAGTTCGTACATATTCGCTGGAACACTCATCATTTCGGCTTTCTTCTTTTATATACTTGATATTGGAGAGTGGAATAGTGCATTTGGAAAGATGTTTCGATTTATATGTATATTGGCAATGTTTGCAACCTTTGTGGTTCTTGTCATGTTGGTATCAAATGAGCATCCTTTTGGATTAATCTCTCTTTTTGCGTTGTTCAATCCATTGTGGATGCTAGGCGTCAAAAGTATATTCTATAGATCAAGGGATGCTCGTACCTTTTTGAGCTGGCTGTCAGGCCCTCTGTTATTGGTTGCGGTATGTACAATTGGTGCCTTTATTGGATGGATTGCAGCTGATTATAATAATGAGTGGAATGCTGTAACAAAGATTGAGGCAGCACAAAGAAGTGGATGTGAACCAAATTTTGACAATTATCCAAACTGCGCTGCTGAAGATGGAGCTGGAGGATATACCACTTGTTTCTATGTGGATGATACTAATGATCATCAACAGTTAATCTTCCCAGACGGATGTGAGCAATCATGCACCAATGTATACAACGACTGTGCAAACGGGTTCATACTATGGGCTGGACCGATCTTAATGTGCTTGAGTATGATCTTCTTGTCATTCTTCTGCACTTTCTTAAGATCAAATGGCGAAACAAACGAAGACGATATTTTCAACTTTGGCAAGCTGTGGTTCTTTGTACTGTTTATTCTATGGGCCTCAGCTTCACTATCTGGTACAGCTGCTGGCGTATCATCATCACTAGTGACGCTGACATTGGCTTCACTTTTAGGGGCATTCGTGTTCGTGTCCGCTAGTTTCAGTAAGGAAGAACAGAGGCATAATCAAAAGGCAGCATGGGCAAGGCTTCATGAGAAGTATGGAGACAACATTGACATTGTGAGGGGTCTCTTTGTGGTCACATGCTCCCCTATATTCATTGCCTATCTATTCCTGTCGGCAATTAATCAATTGGTTCGTCGGATTGGTATCAATCCTTGTTCCCAGCCGTCACATGATGCGGAGACCAATACCACTGGGATTGTCACTGTAAAAGCAAAACAACAGCTGACACAAATGAGGGCATGGGATCGAGCTAAAGTGTTTACATTTGCAGTGTATTGGGGAGTAGTGTTTATGGTGATGCAGGTGTTAGTGGCCAACCTGACAGTAGTCTTTCTTTCGTGGATGATTGAAAAGACTGCCAATTCAGGGCTTGTTGCAGTCACTGGAATCATGTGTTGTGTTGGTGTATTAATGTTTCTTCTACCTCCAGTCCCAGGCGTGCCAGTCTATTTGACACTTGGTATTGTATTGTCTGCACAAGGGTATGAGATTCTAGGATGGGGCGGCTCGATAGCATATGCAACATTCGTTGGTATTGTATTGAAACTCTTCTCGAGTGCTTTACAACAAAAGATGATTGGTGAAAACCTCTCTCATTACACTAGTGTGAGACAGTTTGTTGGAGTCAACTCGAAGTTGATGAAGTCAATGCGCCTTGTGCTTGGAAAGAATGGCCTGTCTGTTTCAAAGGTTGCAATATTGATAGGAGGCCCGGATTGGCCAACCTCTGTACTCTGTGGAATCATGAAACTTGGCCTCTTCCAGATATTATTGGGAACACTTCCCATTGTCTTTCTCATCTTCCCAACTTGTTTGACCGGAGCGCTATTGTACATGACAAGTATTGAAACTGACACTGGAAATCCATATTTTCCCTGGGCTGGTACAGCATCAACCATCTCAGCTTCGGCAACAGCAATGGTTCAGTTTGGAAGTATGATAGTTGCAGCTTATTATCTTGAGCAAGCTGCTGATCAACGTGCCGATGAGGTGGAAGCTATTGAAGATGATAAAGAAGTGAAAGAGGCCGATGATAGAGATGCACATCTGAATAAATGCTATGAATCTGTCACGAGATGGAATGTTGTGCCCCTGTTGCCCAGGTTTATCTTGACGTGCTCATTTGTTTCCATAACAACGAGCTGTTATATGGTACAGTTTTTTACTGACTTATGCTTTGCTCCCCATTCATTGACGGACTCTATAGATGAAAATCTTGGGGGTAATGTTGCTAACTTGTTCCTACCACTCGGGTGGGTATCGGTGTTCCTTTTCACTGCTTCCATTATTCTCTTGAGTATATTTTCAAGCTGGGGAAAGGTAAGTGTTGTGTCCTCCATTCTTCTCTTAATCATTGTGTTTATCTATCTATCTAACAATATGTTCTGTTACCTTAAAAACCACTACAGAGACAAGCAAAGCAACTAGCTGAATCTGGAAAGACAATTCCTCTCAGTAATAATGCACAAGATATAGCTTAATAATCAGTATCTTGTCTATTAGGTTTGTATTGTAAATAAACTAAGCCAAATGTATATGTTTATATACTTCCCTTCAACAATAACAATCTCATGTGGCATACCTATCTATACATCAATCTCGAAGAACTTTCCATCTAATATACCTGTAATACTACACATCAATAACTTTCCAACTAAATAGATTCTCGAAGAACTCAATAAATCTAGTAATACCCTTATCCAATAAAGATTTGTCGAGTTCTCTTCTTCTTTTCTGTTTCTGTATTAGTTGTTGAGATTCTTTAATATCCTGAATTTCCTCTATGAGAACCTTTTTGTTAGTTGCTTCTAAATCAAATGGGGCATCTTCTCCTGTAGCACTACTATCATCTTCGTCTAATTCTACTACATCATCTTCTTTATTTTTTCGGGTACCCCCGCCTCTTGGAAATGATGTACACTCGTTCGCCGCCGGAGAAGTTAACCACGCTGATGAGTAGTATATGTGAGACAATATTAGAAGAATAAGAGGATGGTAAGGAGCCATGTTGTATTATTATTAAATGATATGATATCGTCTGCACTTCAACAAAATAATTTTTTTCTACTCTCATACTTAAAAGATACCGCTCTTCTAATCTCCCTCTATCGATTAAACTTTGTTCGTCTCCTATTGTTGGCACTGCCACCGCTTCTATATACATTGAATAATCAAAAGCAGCCGCTGTTAATCCGTCTGTCGATATTGTTGATTGACTTTTGTGTGTAGTGAAGTCTAAGCCGCAGAGATAGAAGCACATACACAAATTTCACTCGCCAGCCACACATCAAAGATGGCACCCTATCAAGGTAATAGACATCAAGATGTTATTACGCCAAACTTACCACTATCCCATTCTACACGACAAACACTTCTACCCGAGGAGTGTAGTACCACGCCCAAACAAATTAGTCATTTGCAATTCGGCTTGTTATCATCGTCAGACATGCAACGCATTGCTGAATTTCAAGTAACATCACGAGATTTATTTACCATGCCACAGCGATCACCGGCACCAAATGGTGTACTTGATACACGTCTGGGAGTGTCTGATAAGGTTAATACATGTAAAACGTGCAAATTAAAGTTGGCAGATTGTGCAGGACACTTTGGATATATCAAGTTAGCTCTGCCATGTTTTCATATTGGCTATCTAAAACATACATTAAACTTATTACAATGTATCTGTAAGAATTGTTCACGTGTATTATTAGCTGATAGTGAACGTAAGGCAATATTAAAAAAGATGAGAAATCCACGAACTGACGTATTGGGTAAATCAAGCATATTCAAAAAGGTGATTGACAAATGTAAGAAGAATCATGTTTGTCCATATTGTCAAACGCCCAATGGTACCGTGAAGAAGGTACACGGCGCGCCTACATTAAAGATTATACATGAAAAGTATAAAGGAAGGCATATGGAAGGTGAGGTTGAGGCATTAGTAGACTCGTTGCAGGGTGCAATGTCACTTAATCCCGAGATATCACATGCTTTACGAGTTGCTGTGGAGGACTTACTTCCCACACGTGTACTGGAATTATTCAAGGGTATTACTGATGAAGATTGTGAGGTATTATGGGTAAGTCCATTGATTGGGCGGCCTGAAAACTTGATATTGGAGAATATACTAGTACCTCCCGTACCCATCCGACCAAGTGTGGCAATGGATGTAGGTGGTGGAAGCAATGAAGATGATTTAACTGTCAAGTTATTGGAGATTATTAATGTGAATTTAGCTCTGGAGGTTAATATGAGTCGTAATCCACAAACAAAGACAATTATGGAAGGGTGGGATGTATTGCAAAGTCAGGTATCACAGTATATTAATGGTGATATGCCTGGATTGAAGAAGGAGATTGGTCACAAACCTATAAGGGGATTATGCCAACGATTGAAGGGGAAGCAGGGACGGTTCCGAGGAAACTTGAGTGGAAAGAGAGTTGACTTCTCAGCTCGTACTGTAATTAGTCCTGATCCAAACTTGAGAGTAGATCAAGTGGGTGTTCCTGTTCATGTTGCAAAGATTATGACCTATCCTGAACAAGTCTCGAGGTATAATATTGACAAGTTGAAAGCTCGAGTTCTTAATGGGCCTGATGTCCATCCTGGTGCTAATCTTATTCGTCCAGCAGGAGAGAATTCTTTTGTAAAGTCACTAGCTTTTGCAGATCGTAAACGTGCCGCCAAAGGTCTTCGTATTGGGGATATTGTCGAGCGTCACATGGAGGACGGTGATGTGGTTCTATTCAATCGTCAACCATCATTGCACAAGCTGTCAATTATGAGTCACCAAGTTAAGGTGTTACAGTGGAGAACGTTCCGTTTCAACACTTGTGTTTGTGCTCCATATAATGCAGATTTCGATGGTGATGAGATGAATATGCACTTGCCCCAAACTGAGGAAGCTCGGGCCGAGGCAAACATGTTGATGGGAGTGCATCATAACTTGGCAACACCAAGGAATGGGGAACCACTCGTGGCTGCAAGTCAAGATTTCTTGTCAGCGTCATACTTAATAACGCAGAGAGATCAATTCTTTACAAAAGAAATGTTTTGCTCGTTTGCAGCCTACTTTGGTTTGGCAGACGAGCATGTTGACGTCCCAACTCCTGCAATAATTAAGCCGGTAGCTCTGTGGACGGGGAAGCAAGTATTTACATGTATTGTTAAACCCAATCGTCAAACTACAACTTTTGTAAACTTTGAGATGAAGGAGAAGAATTATGATTCAACCAAGAAGATGAAACACTTTTGTCCAAACGATGGATGGGTCGCATTTAGGAATAGTGAACTAATCAGTGGCAACATTGCAAAGAAGACTATTGGAGATGGCAGTAAGACCGGTTTACTCTATGTCTTGCTCAGAGACTTTGGGTCAGAACATGCAGCCAACTTTATGGATCGATTCTCTCGATTATGTTCACGCTTCTTTGGCATGCACAAAGGATTCTCTATCGGCATCTCTGATGTGTCACCATCGGCCGAGCTCAAGAAGATGAAGTATGATATTCTCAACGCTGGATACAAGAAAGCTGAAGATGCCATCAAGAAATACGAGGAGGGTACGCTTGAGCTACGCCCTGGCTGTAATTTACTTCAGTCATTAGAAGAGATTCTCAACGGTATATTGGGCAAGCTCCGTGAGTCGGCTGGTCAAGAAGCAATGAGAGCACTTCCCTGGTCAAATACTCCTCGTATCATGGCGGAATGTGGAGCAAAAGGTAGTCCACTAAACATATCTCAAATGATGGCTTGTGTAGGACAACAAGCAGTCGGAGGGATGCGTATTCAAGATGGATTCGTGAATCGAACCTTGCCTCATTTTGAATACCATAGTTTGACGCCCGATGCCAAGGTAAGCAGAATTTAATTGTGCACAATGGTCACAGACCACCCTTTGATTTGTGGGCATTGGATTCTGATTGTGAAACCAAGATATGAATGCATACTCACGTGGCTATGGATTGAGTTGAATTGTACATATGATATGGTTTTGCACTTTACAAGCAAATGCTAACAAATACTAACCCCCCTCCCTCCCTCTCTTCTTGGATATGCTTGTGACCATTGTGTGGAATTAACTTCTGATTCCCCAAGGGGTTTGTTGCCAATTCATTCTTTTCTGGCTTAACAGCAACTGAGTTCTTCTTCCACACCATGGGAGGTCGCGAAGGGCTTGTTGATACAGCTGTAAAGACTGCGGAGACTGGTTACATGGCTCGTAGGCTAATGAAGGTAAGTTGTTTCTTTCTATGTTGCAAATAAGTATCGTCAGGATGAATTCGCATGATATCTGACTCTTCATTTCTTCTCCAACATTCCCCATCCAAACATATAGGCTCTGGAAGACTTGTCAATGCGCTATGACAACTCGGTACGAAATTCAGAGAATACAATCGTGCAATTCACATACGGAGATGACTCGCTAGACCCAGAGAAGATGGAGAATAATGACCGTCCTGTCCAATTTGATCGTTTGAGACTGCACATCTCACAGGTATATCCTTGCTCTGGTGAGCCAAGTCTGTTGAAGGACGATCTCCTCGAGAAGATACAATCTTCATTGAGTGAAGATCGCTTTCAGCGCATCCTACCCAGAGGCAAGATATTCTTGAATGAGATTGAAAGTTTCTTCAAGGATATCGTGGATAAGCAAATTGATACTATTGAAAGTTGTGATGAGGATGAACTGGTTGAGCAACGGATATGGAATAGCTGTCGATTCACAGAAACTCAAGTCGATGAGTTTCTGAAATTGGCAATCACAAAGTATAACAAGGCAATCGTAGAACCGGGAGAAGCCGTCGGCGCGATTGGTGCACAAAGTATTAGTGAGCCTGGAACTCAAATGACATTGAAAACTTTCCATTTTGCAGGAGTTTCGTCAATGAATGTAACTCTTGGTGTTCCTCGTCTTAAAGAAATCATTAATGCATCCAAGAATATATCTACACCAATTATTACAGCCAAGCTTGTACAAGATGATAACAAGGTAGGAGCACGAATTGTCAAGGCTGGGATTGAGAAGACCACACTTGGTGAAGTCTCGACGTACATCAAGGAAGTTTACTCTGGAGATGATTGTTATCTATCTATTCAATTAGATATGGATGCCATCGATCAGCTTCGGCTGAACATTGATGCAGTATCTGTAAGACGAAGTATACTCAAGGGCGTGAGGGGTGTCACTCGACCTCCTGTACTTCGAAGTCTATCTGAAATGCATGTTCTAATCAAGAGGGGATCCAAATCAAAGCTGCGTGTTTACGTGCCTAGTAATAGTAAAGGGGGATCACTGACATATTTTACAATGCAAGCTCTCAAGGTGGCGCTGCCAAAGGTAATTGTTCAAGGAATATCCACTGTCAATCGAGCTGTGATTAATGAAGAAAACAAAGATGGTGGGACACAATATCACCTTCTAGTGGAAGGATATGGACTCTCCGAAGTGATGGGAAGTCCTGGTATTGATGGAAGGCATACCACAACGAACCACATTATTGAAGTTGAGCAAACGCTCGGTGTTGAGGCGGCTCGGACCTCCATCTCTTCTGAAATTTCATACATCATGAATGCTTATGGTATTGGTATTGACAGTCGTCACTTACTACTCTTATCCGATGTAATGACATTCAAGGGAGAGGTACTCGGTATTACTCGATTCGGTGTTGCCAAGATGCGAGAGAGTGTGCTGATGCTTGCTTCATTTGAAAAGACTACAGACCATTTGTTTGATGCGGCTGTTCATGGTAGAGCGGATGCAATTGATGGTGTATCAGAATGTATTATCATGGGCGTTCCTGTTCCTATCGGTACTGGATTGTTCAAACTGCTGAAACGTGCCACGAGGCCGGTCAACCCAACTAGGAATCCTAATCCTGTGCCAAGTATTGTCAAGAAAGGTCTATTGTTAAGTTGAATGAGTATTTGACAATAGCATCATTGTTTCTTATTTGATATTTTACTTGTACCTTGCAAGCCATGCTCCATTATCTCCAAAGTCCATGAATGTGATATTGTCAGCCTGTTTTCCGATCGTTGTCATGGCCTCTGATCTCATTCCACCCCACCAAGCGCGACCATTCTTGGCAGAAATGAAATACTCGCCTTCCGGTCCAAGTGACACATATTCCAAATCCGATCTTCGTTGTCTCCTGTCCATCAAATTCGACAAAGCCAATGGAATATTACCCCAAAACCCATACCCATCAGTATACACAATGAAATATGAATCCATATATTCTCCAAAAGCAACAGATTTTACTTTTCTTGACTTAGACGACTGTAGTTGCTTCGTCATTCCATCACAACCAACCCATTCACTTTTCCCATCTGCAAATTGTATATAGTATCTGTCTTGTGAGCCAAGCGATACATAAACAGGTGAGGGTAATGAGCGTCGCCTCCCGTTCAACTTATTATACAGATTTAAAGGTAGTCCAGAAGAAGATGCCCAGCCACCATTCTCATACAACATAATTACCGATGACCCACCACACGCCATACATGTCAGCGTCTTATCAAAGTCTTCCGATATGAGATCATTAGCATCTCCGTCCAAAGCATACATGACTTTTAATCCTCTTTGTGACCTCTCTTGTTGTAACCTCAACAATTTCCTTTCTTTTTCCAATCTAATCTTCTTAGCTCTTTCAGCTGCTGCATGTTCTTCAGCTTTGCGCTTAGCAGCAAGCTGTCTAGCTTCTTCCTGTTTTCGCTCTTTTTCACGTTCTTGTTCAAAGCCGAGTAGAATCTCCTGGAGTTTGCTCTTCTCAGCCTGAATCCTTTGCAACTCATTGTCGAGACAACTCATCTGCAACTTTACTTCACTTTCTAAGTCAGTACATTCATCATCATCTATCACAGTAGAAGGCTCGTCAAGTGCATTAGGATCGACATTGTATGTCTGCCCATCATCATATCGGACTAGAATCTTTCCCCTATAAACACCATGTTCTTGTACAAGAGATGCAATTGTGGCATCAGTGTAACCCCTTACATTCACTCGATCTCCAATTCTCAACTTAGTAGAAAAGTTAGGTAAAGATATACCAGAAGAATGACTCTCTCGTCGATAGTAACCAGCACCAGTATGTACTCTCGGGTTCCTGAATATCTCACGCAATGTTGCCACGCTGACATTCCTTCGAAACAACTGTGTCTTTCCCTTCTGGGGATGATCCATACATGTCCCTACGGTACCAGTGGTCCAATATACATTAATCCTAACGCTAACACCCTCATATTCCTTTCGAAATGATATAACTCGAGATCGCTGAGAGAATGAAATGAGGATACATTTCTCCTCTTTTGCAATCCTCTTCACGGTATCCAAATCTAGCGCGGGTGATGACATATCAATAGCAATTGTTTATAATACTTCGGTCTATATAAGCTATGATTACCGAAAAATAAAGAGAAGGGTTAGAGAAAAGGAGTTAGATTGCAAAACATCATGAACAAGAACTTGTTGAGAGTGTGAAAAATTAAAAGATGAATGTAGAGTAGGGTGCCGTACATGACGATTCCAAACACCACACCCACCTAAGCTTATACCCCAATATGGAAACGCCAGTACTCCTATCCTTATAAGAGAGTGTTTGTTTGCATACCTCACATGAAGTTTAATTGGAGTACAATACGTATTTTTCTGAGATGACTAAGTAAGCCCATGAATACGCAATGCAAACAGCCATATTTGCAATGGCATCCTCCTCCTACTATCGCTTTGTTCGGCGTTCGCTGCCGCCTACTGCAACCGTAGGGGCTGCTACAGCTGCGTTGATTGTATCTTCATCCAATAATAACGATAAGATTGATCGCAGAGGCAATAAAGATTCATTACTCACCTCACAACAAGACCTCAAATTGAGTGACAAATTACCATTCAACTACAATAATCCAATACACAATTCATTATTATCTCCTGCATTTGCATATTCATCATATCAGAAGAAGAATGTAGCTTTATGTGAAGCTCCTTCGGTGGTATCAAAACAGGCGTATAAGCCTCTAGATCCTACAGACCCTGATGATGAGCCTAAGATTGAAATGAAAAGTGATGAAAAGAAGATTACAAAGAGTGGTATGTGGGGTAGTGAGGAAGGGGATGGATTGGTAAGTTATGATATATGATAAATGTGTATTGGAAATTATTATTGCTTGTTTGGTATATATTTATGTACAACCCTATGTACCATCTCACACAATTATGATATGTGCATATGATATGCACAAATTTGTACTCCGTACTTTCTATGTTTAGTATCACGGTCTCTTCCCAAGAAGACAACTGTGGAGACCAACACTTGAGTATCCTCTATGGGATTACAATTGGGATGGCCGTAAACCACCACCGATTATCAAAAAGGAGAGTACTGAGAATGAGAATGGCGGAGAAAAGCAAATGACTGAAGGACAAAGAGATAGGTATATTCGAAAGAATGGTGTTACTCGGCATATTATGATGATCCGTCATGGACAGTATGATGAGACTCACAAGGTGAGAGGTACACACTTTATATCTTGTATGTGTATGTATTGTATGTATTTATGTCATCATCTAATTGCAAATATCTATTAACAACATCAATAGGAAGATGAAAAACGTATTCTTACTCCTCTGGGAAGGAAACAAGCCGAGTTGACTGGCCAACGTCTGGGCAAACTAATCCGTGGTGTGAATAAGGACTTTGGACCATGCAAAGTCAAAGTAGTACATGTATCAGATTTAGCCCGAGCCAAAGAGAGCGCTGACATTATCTATGATAATATGAACCTCGATAATTTCGATGGAGATTTTACGGTTAGTAAGAGTAATCCCGATCCATTGTTGAATGAAGGCCGACCCTGCCATCATATCCCAGGAGGTAAAGCTAGGGACTCGGTAGTGGAACGTACTGATGAACAGCATCCACGGATTGAGCAAGCTTTTAAAAAGTACTTCTATCGAGCCGAGATGCCAACTTTGCCATCAAAAGAGGAGGAATCAGAAAAGAGTAAGATTATTGCAACATCTGATGAGTCAAATAAAGATGGAGATACTGAACAAAGTGAGCAAAAGCTGAAGTCACATCCTCAACATGAGTTTGAAATCATTGTATGTCATGGAAATGTCATCAGATACATGTTCTGCCGTGCACTGCAATTGCCACCCGAGGCATGGTTGCGTTTGTGTACTTTCAACTGTTCGTTGACATACTTTACAATCCGGCCAACTGGCACCGTGAGCTGTAGAATGATGGGTGATATTGGACACCTACCACATGACATGTGTACCTTTTCTATGCACCCAGGGTTCAATTGGTAGTGAGCTACATTGTATAAAGGATTCAAAGCAACTTTTGGTAACTGAAACTCTAAAACATATGAGTTATCTTACACACTCCTTCACTTCTGTTTCTACTCAAACCACGAACATACTCAATTCAATTCAATAATCTCCCTCTTCTTCTTCTGCGCTTCTTCCTGCACTCTGAAGGCGAGCCATCAACGTTTCACGTGACCCGTCGGTATCCAGTCCCTTGCGAGAGAGTCTCCTCCTTAGCTCACCGACGGTAACATCCATGCGTTCACCCTTCTGTGGCACTAGCCTGCTAACAAAAAAGATCTCCTTCACAATACTTTCTGAAACTGGGAAGTTCTTAAATGACTCTGAATTGAAGACCTCAGTTGGATGTTCCATGATATATTTAATGGCTTGTTCTTTCAAATAAGAGCAATTCTTCGAATCAGCATAAAGTAGGCTCTCCACTACATTGTCCACTGTCAGTGCTTCTGCCCTCACATACCGTACTTCTGCTTCTATCTTCAGATTGATAACTCCAAACTTATCAGCTGTATCAATGAAGTGTCGGTAATGTGATCCCCATTTGTCTTCTACCACTTTTCCACCATATACGAATCGAAGTAGCTCCTGGAAAACATCTGGGTCAACATCAGGCAAGGTGACAGGATTGTCCTTGTCACAATCTTCACATAAAGCAGCTAGATCAGGTGCACATTTGGTCAAGATTGCACGGTGAGCATAGAATCGACGTTTCTGTAGACCTTCACCCACCTCTAATGTTAGGTCCGATGTATCCTCGTCGTTAAACAAGGTTGCCATAAGATTATTGAAGGGGTTCGGAGGAATGAAGGCCATGATAATTTATGTTCACTAGTTGTGAAGCGTCAACTGAATAAGTGAGGCGAAAGTTGGTCGAATTATGAAACATGCACGTACCAAATCATGCATGAATGAAGTCATTCATATCATTGTTTCCAGTTTTCATTCAAGCTAGATGTAGAACTCTAGAATAGACAAGCAGATTATATCTCTACAATGCTTAATGTTACTATTTCCACACATTAATCCCAATCTCCAGCCCCAACTACAGCCGTGGTATCTTCAGCATCATCCTCCTCGTCACTATCTTCCTCGTCTTCCTTCTTGGTATCTTCTACAGCTTCAGAATCCTTTGCCTCGTTCTCCTCTTCGACATCCATATCACGTTGTACACTATCCAAATTCTGTTTCTCAAGCGTAACACCCTCGATCTTTGTAGTATCCTTATCTCCATCCTTGATCTCCTTCTTCTTCTCGCCTTCGTCTTCCTTGAGCTCTGGTGGAGCCACATAATGAGGTAACTTACCCCTCTGAAAGTCATTAATCATCATAATGGCTGCAGTTCGTAAGCACGGTTCGCCACCCTTTAACAATCGACCACACTTGATTGCAATCTTTTCTAATAATTCCTCACTAGTACTCCAGGTATCCTCGCCCGACTTTGGCAGTCCATACATGGCAGCAATATGTTCCTTCTTCACAGCTTCTTGAATAGCATCAATATAATCTTCGGGTGTTTCGAGCCGCTCACCGCGTACCACACCCTTTAACACGCTATCGGTTTCTGTATCACCAGCGGTATCCACCACCACACCTGGACTATCAATCAAGTATATATTTCGAAAGAGTGTAATATATTGCCATATCTTTGTCTCTCCTGGAATTGGTGCCACCTTACAACTCTTCTTGGATATGAGTGTATTAATGACACTACTCTTACCAACATTTGGATATCCAATAACTCCTACACTAATCTGTTTCTTGTCACTATTCAGTTTACCAAACTGTCGAAGTAGACTGATTAAAGCACCCTTGCCAAAAGCATGTGTCATACTAGCATGAAAGGCAATAGTCGGTCGAACTTGTGCCAATTCACCAATCCAACGCTTGGCTACCCAATTGGGTACTAAATCAATCTTATTCAACACAAACACTAAATGCTTATGTGGTGCATTTTTGGCAATATGCTTTTCAATCATCGTGCATCGCGTACCGGGGACGTTACGTGCGTCAATAATATGCAATATAACATCCGAACAATCCACAACCTTGTAGAATTCACCCCAAATACGTTTCGATTGTCCCTTGAGGAATAAATCATCCTTCTTGGAATGTACCCAATCTACACCCTCTCCTTCTGTTGCTGTTAGATTTGAATCCTTACCCCATGGCACAATGCCCACGCGGTTATTAACGTGTGTATATGTATCCTGTGACTTTTGCGCGGCGGCGAATAATGCCGCATAGCCTGATGCATCATCTGTTGGTAATGCATTAACAGTCTCTGCTTGCCCTCCAGCAGCAGTCATGGGGTCGTCGTCTTCATCATTATTATTATTATCATCCATTACCTTACTAGTACGACCAACCATATATTGTTCCATCTTAACCCTCTTCCTCCTCGATTTACTACCAAAGGTATGTTCAAATGGTTCATTTAATAACAATCCTGAATTCTTACCATTACCTTTCGTACCCTGTTCAGCAGCATCTTTTAATAATCCCATGGGTAATTGTTTACGTTTCACTACCACACTATATGGATCAGCCATACTATTACTCATTTCATCACGAAATTTATCAAGTTCGGTTGGATTTACAACACGTGTATTACCAAACCAACGACGATCGGGTGCTATTCGTCCTGTACTACCGGTAATCTTTGAATCACCGGCACGATCAGCCATCATGAATTGACCACCGACTACCTTGCCTTCCTTGTTGCGTATTGCTTTACCATTGTTGTACATTTTAAGACGGGCGATTGTTGCGTTTGATCTCATGTTACCATTGTCTCCCTTGCGACTTGCAACTCTATTAAGTTTCGAGGATGCAGCTGATTTCACGAGCATGTTACGTGACCCTTTTGAGGGTTGTTGTTTGTTATATTTATATCCTGTCTTAACCATCTTTGCAATATATTTTGTTTATATGTATATATTATGATGATATGAGTTAACAATATATGCAGGGTCTCTGGATTTATCGATACTGTATAAATCAAGTAGCGGGTAGAAAACTAGTGGAGATTGTGGTAGTGTATATGAAGGGCTCTGAATATAGAGGAAGTTGCGATAGTTGTAGTCAGGATAGCAGGAGAGTCATCTTTGGATCACAGCAAATTTTTCTCATTTTATTTATTGGTCTGAGATTACACCTGAGTTTAGTCGCCAAATCATAAATTAGTGAGGACGGATAGGCTGAGGACCTGGACTCAAGCAAATACACGCATGTAGACTATTCCGTTCATATGCTTAGCACATAGCTCGTATATAATGTCTACAGTATATATAATATTTATGTATGGTGTGTGGGGAGATGCCGCCGATGAAGAATTAAAGA
>Ga0214477_100839_pt1 | contig 18947 bp, 9 predicted proteins | sample M1_20Mar14CPVII9_FD_165058 | JGI IMG/M metagenome (GOLD analysis project Ga0214477, IMG submission 165058) | Marine eukaryotic communities from Monterey Bay, California, United States - M1_20Mar14CPVII9sort6BwellC16 | ecosystem: Environmental > Aquatic > Marine > Unclassified | place: USA...
TACATGGCTATAACTGTTCCAAATGTCACGTTTGATGGACGTAATAACTCATTGTTAAATCTAGACTGCTCATATTTGGTAACTAACCTAATCAACAACTCCTCGGCACGGACAGGATCTTTCATATTACGTTCAGAAGGCTTACTCGATGTAAATCGCTTTTGGAATGCATTCATTGTTATAGAGTATGAGAATACATCGACTTCTACCTCATTTGATTCTTCCATTTCATATAAAAGTGATTCGGCGGCATTAACATCACCCTTGTTTGCGTATAAGTGTAGCATGTTGTTGTAGGAATACTTATCAGGACAGGCAAATGTACCTTCTTCGGGAGATGTGTTTAACATTCTATCCATAAGTTTCCTTGCACGCATTTCAGCATTAGAGTCTATTGATCGTGACCAACAGGTAAGAACATGATTATATAGTTGTATTTTCGGCGTAATATCTTGTATATCAAATGAAACTTTAGCAACATCATACAATCGTCCTCTCTTGATACACATATCTTCCAATAGTTCTAATATTGAATTAGCATTATTTCCTGCCTGTATTGCAATGTGTGGATCACATCTTGACCAACCAAGTGCAACAGTTTGACATAGTATACTCGTGTTTAGATAATCTTTCTGTTTTTGACCCCATCGGGTATTGTTATTGTTGTTATTCATCGATTTAGGATCTACAGATTTTGAAGATAGATTATGTTTGTCGTAGAGAGTATCAATCTCATTCTTTTTACTTTGTAGTACCTTATGCAATAGATCATTTGCCAATGATACCAACTTTACCAACTTTTGCATTTCATCTCTATCATTATCTGATTGATGCTTATTGAGATTTCGATTGTTGTTGCCATTGTTATTTTGTTGATGGTGGTTAGTCTTTTTACTCCATGCTTTAGACATTAGCATTATAAGTTCGACGGTAGTACGGTTCCATGGTGCTAGCAGTGTAGATATATCCTGAGCATTGTGAGTTGATGTTGTGTTGTTGATAAGAAAATTTTGTATATGTTCTCTTGCACGTCTCTCTAAGCTTTGTATATAATGTGAAGATAAATCACTACCGTTATCTTGAACTCCTCGAGTATCATGATGATTTCTATATGGAAGACGTTCTCTACCAACAGCGAGAGTGTTTGCAGTCAAATGAAATGATCTATAAGATGTACTGACATGCATCTTAGCTCTATCATTGCAATTATTAGTGACACATGATATGCACAAATTAGGCGGCCTTCTTTCACAGCCTACCGTCGCAGCCGCCCTCCTTTGTCGAGCACGCTGGATGTATGGTGATGATAGGAAACGCCTCATGATAGCGTCTATTGTTGAGGATTAGTAGTTGGTTGGTAGAACAAGAGTAGCACTAGATTCTCGTTTGATCGCCATATCTTAGTTTGCATGCATATAAAGCGAGCAAACCACTGAAATCACTTGCTCTCCTCACCATCACATGCTATCATTTGTAGACTGATGGTTCTTCTCCAAGCACATCGATACTTCATTATTTGCATGGTTATATCCTTTGTTAGCGCTAGTAGAAATATCATAACTTCATCACATCGTTTTGGTAGTAGAAATTTTGCTTTTGTGGATACCATCAAACATCAATCTCCTCATCGAACAGTAATTGCAACGAGTAGTCAACGTTTCATACCTCTACACAACAATAAAAGAATGTCACCACAGCCCAAAAATAGTGTAAATACTATATCATCTTTATCAATGTCAGCGGTTGAAGAAACTAAACCAATATCATCCAAGATACCACCGCAAACAACCAAAGCTAAACTAGTATCAGCAAAACCATCATCTCTTCAACAATGTGGAGAAAGAATACGATTAGGTAACTTAGTTTCATTCCCAACCGAAACTGTATATGGATTAGGATGTCACGCGTTAGACCCAATAGCTGTACAAAAGGTATTTGATGCTAAAGAACGTCCATTAAGTGATCCGTTAATTGTACATATTACAAAAAGTGAAGATGCTTTGGAATTATGGGAAGCTTCCTCTTCTCTATCTGACACCAGTGATAATAGTAGTAGTACAAATAATCAACATATTGAAAAACAGGCATTAACAACACTAACAACATCATTCTTCCCCGGTCCACTAACAATCGTAGCCAAAGCACATCCCACAATTCCACAAATATTAATGGCAAATACAGGATATGTAGCATGTCGATCACCATCACATCCAATAGCACGACAATTAATTAATGCCGCAAAGGTACCTATTGCTGCCCCGTCGGCTAATAAGTTTGGACATGTAAGTCCTACATTGGCTCAGCATGTATATGATGATTTGAAGTATGAAGATGTTTGGATTGTTGACCCTACCTTGGGAATAGTTGGAACTGACGATGATGTGTCGCCACCGCCACAAGATAAGGACAATGCAAGTGGTACTGCAGTATGTCAAGTTGGAGTAGAGAGTACAGTTGCAAAGATAGAAATGAATCACAACGGCGACAACAATAATGATGACGGCAGCAGTTCACAGATATTAGGAAGCATTACAGTACTACGACATGGTGCCATATCCTCGCAAGCAATACGTGATGCATTACAAAAGGATGACTTATTACAATACTTTGACGTGTCAGATTCTGTCAAGTTTACTTCAGAGAAGACTTATAATGTCGCCCCAGGTCAAACTGTCAAGCATTACTCGCCGAATGTTCCATGTTTCATGCTAGGTGTATCAAGACAAGCAGGTGGAGAGCTTCAAATTAATGAAGAGGAGTTCAACATGCTTTCACAATCTGTAATTATCGATTATGGTAAACGTCTTGAACAATACAAGAAGCATGCATTGGCATATCGAGATCTAAGCTCCGATGGAAATCCAACAATTGCAGCATCCAATATCTTTGAAACACTTCGTTGGTCTGAAACTATAGAGGGAGCTAAACGAGTGTATGTACCAGAGATTGTATTGGAGGATGATAATACTATAGAAGATGGAAGAGCATTAGTATTGGCAGTTAAGGATAAGCTTACAAGGGCGGCAAGTGCGGTTGTAGTGAATGAATTCAAGTAGACGATATTGTATAGCTTTCTCTATGATCTATATCTAGCTGCTTAGTATACACTAGTGTCTGTATTTAAGATTCCTCGGCAACCTCTTTGCCCAACGCTATATTCTTCCGGTACAACTTGACAAACTCTGAGAAAGTCACATATATCTCCTCTGCTTCAGCGAAGCATGAATCATTTAGTTCCTCACATCCCATCAAATCACACACCTGCTTGTCAGAGACGAACAAGTCTGAAGTCCGAAGGAGTTCGTTGACCAATTCAGCTAGCTGGGCTTTGCCGTCTTCATTCAGTGTTAGAGATGTTGAGAATAGCTTGAATAATTTGCGAGTTTCTTCTCTATCTGAATCTGAATCTATATCCTTTTCATCCGATCTCGATTGATCCTTATCCTTTTCAACAGGCGGAGCAAGCATGGCGATACTTCCAAAAGCGCTTGCTACGCCTGAATCCATATCCACGACACCTCCATAACGTGTATTGCGACGTACACCCAATAGCTGTCCCATACCCGACGCGACAGTCCCAGTTGCAACAATCACCTCGGTAGCACCCGCGGAGATTAACTTCTTTGCTCTATTTTGTTCTTCGGAGCGGACAAAGATTGGACAGTCTGGAAATGCCTCTCTCAATTGTTCTGTGGCTCTAAGGCATCTATCCGGCTCACTATATGTAATTGCAATTGCAGTTGGTTCTTGTACTCCAGCCGCTCGAATTAGTGAGCCTGATGTTCCGTCACCATAGACGACTCTAGCTCCGTCCGTTACCTATCATACAACAAAGAGGATTGGTGTAAGAGACAAACGAGCATGATATGTATCAACAACTATATGTCAAGGCGGAAAAGTACTTACACTTGCCGAGATTTGTTCAGTCTTCCTTGCAAAGGCCACATACGGTATTCCTGCGATGTTTGCCTTGTCTAACAGTCCACATAGTTGTTGACCAACTTCATTGTATCCACAGACGACTACTGCTCTTCTTAGTGATTCTTCGCTCATGGCCGAACGGCGTTTTGCCAGCCATAGTTGTGCAAATTCTTCATATTGAAGAACACCATCATTATTATCATCAAAGCGACGAATAATGGATTGAACCTGCTCTAATGAGAGAAACTTTCCACCTAAATCTCGTTCCCCGACGAGTGTGAATATATTCTGAAGTTCCTCCGCTGTTATCTCTCCGTTACCATCCTTATCGAATCGTTCAAATGCCTCCTGTATTCTCTTTTCATCTGTAACGCTCACATCATATTCAATACTATCGGCATCTTCTCCAAACCATTGTTCTTTGGTTTCTTCGGCCTCCGCCTCGTCTAGCTTATCCCCAACATACTCTGCCAATTCTCCTAGCAAAGGTGTAAGTGCCATGGATATGATAACTGATGCAGTCAACAAACTCTGTAAGTCATCGCGAATGATACCATTATCGGCGGCTAGGTTGAATACAACAAAAGCGAATTCACCGCCTCCAGCCAAAAGTAGACCAACTCGTGCAGCATCTGCTTTTGATAGTTCGAGTGCTCCTCCTGCAGAATATATAACTCCAAATTTGATCAACAGAAAAGATGTAATTCCAACTAGCAGAGTTGGCCAACACTGTATGACAGTTGTCGGATCAAGTGCCGAGCCTGCTGTTATGAAGAAGACTCCAAGTAATATACCCTCGAATGGTTGTATATCAGCCTCAATCTGTGCACGATATCCACTCTCAGCTAACAAAACGCCCGCGGCGAAAGCTCCAGTAGTCGACGACAATCCCAGAAAGTCAGAAACCACACCCATCCCAACAGCAACTAATAAACTAGCAGCCACGAATGATTGACTACTCCTACTACTAGCAACTAATTGAAATACCTTCCGTAAGGCCACACTTGCCAATGCCAATACGCCACCAAAAACAACCGTAGCCTTGAATGCTAATATACCCAATGCAATTGGATCAGCACCTCCACTATCTGTAGTACTATACCCCTCCACATTGGCAATTAACGGTAATATAACCAACAATGGTGCCACGGCCAAGTCCTGTAATAGCAATATACTCAACGCTGCAATCCCATCAGGCCGATCCTCCCATCCCTTCTCTTTTAATATAGGCAAAACGAATGCACTTGAACTTAACGCCCCCGCCGCAGCAATAGCAAATGCCACCACTGGCTGTTCTAACAATTGTATAATCAACGGATCTATCGGTACATTTGGATTACTAACCAATGTAAATAATAATGGACCACCCAAGAAGAAACCAAAGAATATAACACCCACACTTAGTAATAATTGTGTTGCTCCTAATGAAAAGAATGAACCAAGTTCACGTAATCGTTCTGGACTTAAATTAAGTCCTTCCACAAATAATAAGAATAATATACCAAAGTCACCCAATTCAAAACCAACATCTTCACTACCCCGCAATATATGCAACCCGTTCGGACCGCTAATTAATCCAAATAATAAGTATAGTAGTACTGGACTAATATTCAATGCACTACTTAGTGGTGCAACTACTACACAAATTGTTAAAAATAATATTAAATCATGTCCAACATCATTTAATGATGCCTTTTCCATTTCAGGTGTTATTTGTAGTTGATTTGGATCGGGTCGTAAATCTTCTTTTACCTCGGTTATTATTTCATTTTCAATCTTTTGTGCGAGTGCACCGGCATTTTGTTCCATGTGTTTAATATTTTCAAGGTCTTGTTGGATGGTTGGTAAGTGGACGTTTTGTTCGATGTGTTTAATATTTTCGAAATCTTGTTGGATGGTTGGTAAGTGGGGTAGATGTACGTTGGAGGATATATCGGTAGTGTCTATTGTTGTTGTTGCTGTGTTGGCAAGTAATGTTGTTGTTGATGATGATAAATGCAGATCAACATTATTATTGTGTTGTTGTTGTATGAAATCACCAAATGATGATAAAAATGATGGTATATGATGTTGTGTAATAGTAACATGGTCTAGACCAATTTCATGTGGTAGCGGTATAGCATAATTTGTTTGTGTTGTTGTTATTCTATGTCGTACTCTTGAACTTCTACTTAATCTCGAGAAGTGAGTATGATGAGTTGTTGGTGCATTATGATATGGTATGTGTAGTGGAGTATTGAATGCTGTGACGAACATACTACTGCTGCCGCCTCCTGTATGCTACTACTCTAGATATTTGGCGTATATCTAATATTCTAATATTGTGAGTATACGTTATACGCGCCAATGATTGTACTACTAACCGTGTATATCTAACCGCCGACGCAGATAATACTAATATATCCAACTATAGAGTGGCGTATAAGCGCCAATGATTGTATATCTAAAGGAGCAGCCGCCGACGCAGATTGGCCGAGATTGTCAATTGTCAATTGTTCCTCTCGTGTCATTTTTATGAGAGTATAGGATACCACCTTGCAATTCACAATTTTACTCTGGTTCAAATCACATGAACGGCACCCGAAGATTTTACCCTTGTAACGGAACTCCTAACCGTACATTAAGCCCACGCGAGTACGGGCAGTTGAGTGACACGAAAACAACAGGAAGGAGTTGAAGTTAGACAATGTCGTTGAAAGGTCAAGCAGCTAAAATCTACTCTCTCCAAGCAGGGCACTTGTTAATCACTAATCAGGCAGTATTAGGTTGAAGTGTGATTCGAACAGCTGCAGCATTAACAAGCTTCTGTGACCTGTGACCGACACAACTCATCAACCAAGTTCATAGCAAATGAACAAAGGAAAAGATGTCAAACAAACAGAATTTGTGAGAGATATGATATGAGCCGCCACTGCTAGATATCATTCACACACAACTAATCTGACATCACGAGATACAATCGACTCACCAATTGAAGATCAGATCGATTCACTGATTTGTTGATTCACTGATTGCACATCTCGAGTAGACCATCAAGCGCCCCCAACAAGCAAAGAGATCTCATAATTCACTCAGATCTCTATTGCAATCAAGTTCAATCCAACTAATACTCTAAAGCTTTAAAAAACTACTTAATACCACCAGTTTCACCGACTATCCACCAAACTGAGACTAAGAGTAATCTAGTCGCATTTACCAACGAACCCTCAATTGCAATACCTCCCAGCTTAATCAATACATCCACAAACTCTCTAGACGATAATACTACACATCCTACACCTCCCGAACTTCCTCCGACCTCGACTGACCAACCACCAAACCTAGAGAGATCAACTCCCCAACACTCTCGACTCTCCAAACAGATCAGTCGAACAAGAGTAGGAACCAAGCCTACCATCTACCACCACTCCCATCGTCAAGTGACACATCTCCACAGTCACAACCATCCTCGTACCCACTTGTTTATCTCCTTAGACGAGTGCTTGTAAATATACCACCTATACGTTACAATAAAACAACAAAAACATAAAAAATAGAAAATCAAAAACACCACAAAAAGTAGAAAAATCAAAAAACAACAGAAAAATAATCATGTCTCCATCCAAGTCAAGTGTAAATGAATGTGAATCATTGTCTAATGTACCCCAAGAACCACGTAGGAACCAACCTACCACCTCCCGCAGCCTAGCAGGAGACCCTGACAACCCATCCTTGTCCGACATCGACACCTCAGGTGATTCTTCACTATCTTCAGCAAGCTCTGAGGATATACGTACGATGTATGAAGACCCCGACACCCCCAATCCCCATCCTCCAGACCCACCAGAGCCGAGTCAAGGCATCAACCTAGACTCTTCGGACTCTTCCGTCGGATCCACACCTTCACTCGGACCTCGTAGACCCACCACTTGGTCATCCTCAACTCGTGACCCAACTTCCCAAGCTTCACTTACCACCCATCGACGTTCCAACAAGAAGCGCAGATCTGATAAGAAGAAGGCCACGAAGTCCTATAAGACTATGGAGTCTATCAAGGATCCAGATGAAACCAATCTCTCCAACATCTTATTCAAAATTCAAGTGGACAACGCCGAACTCGCAGATGCATTTACCGGGTCAGAGATCACACAATGCATCAAGGAAGCTGACTACTCTCTCGACGAGACATTGGCAAGGCTGATAGCACAAGAGGAAGAACGACGTGTAGATTACGAGGAAGCAGTACGTCTCAAGCCCCCTCCTAAGAGCTCGAAAACTCCAGCTAAACCTGCTACCAATTCATCACTCGAGGTAAAGACCATCCAGCATGCCCAACCTTACAACCTACGATCCACAGTCAAGAAAACAGACACACAAGATGAACTGCAACCATCACCTGAACTCGAGAGTAAGGCCAAGCCCAACCAAAACAACTCAACCTTGCCCACAAACAACCCAAGCCAGAGAACTCCCTCTCCCCTCAAGACCTCACCTAAGAAGAAGACCGTATCATTGGACCCAAACACTACCACGTCCCCTCCGATTCGCACCCCCAAACCTAGCCCTAACCCTTCACCACCCAAACGCCCAACTAAACAGAAGAAAAATATGAATGCACCTCCTCCAAACCAGGATAACCACTCCCTCAAACAAAAGCCTGACACTCTTAAGCAGACTTTACCATCTTCCCAACAAAAGAAGAAGAAATCACCAACTAAAACACCGCCCAAAACCGATCCATTCAAGACTGATCCCACCCTAACGAACAACGAGGAAATGATCAAAGAGATACAAGAGAAGGTTAGGCAGCGCAGAATCACCAACAACAAACAACAAAAGTCAGATGAGGTCGACTCAAACCTCACACCATCCAAGCTACTTCCGATGAAGAAAGCGCCCCCAGAGGGACTACAAGCTTTCCAACCATCCCCACGCAAGCCCATTCGTTCAACTAACAAAGGTAGACCCACCACCACCTTCACAATTAAAACCTTCAAACTAAACGAAGACACAAACACCACAAGCATCACTATGTACAACGACAAACTGAACACTCCAATCACCAAATTCGGAATGTTGCACGATGTAGGACGTATCAAAGACTACTATGATACTTGCCCTGAACGACTAGATAATCTAGTCACAAACAGTGGTCGTTTTGGCCTATCCCTCAACGCAATCAAACACTGGGCCATGTTCCCACACCAAGTCGTAGCATCCATTGCAAATGGAGAGAAGAAATCAATCTTGATACTCCACACCCCAAGAGTATTCGTAAGCTACATCCAAGGCCAAGAGACACGCGAAATCACCGTCCTCACTGGAGAAGGAGACACAGCCGATCTACTGAGGATGGAGCCATCCCTTAAGTGCTTCGCTCTAATCAACGTAAGAGTTCCCAAACCAGACTTTTACGCTCTGACCCAACTAAAACAAGGACTCGATACACATTGCCCAAACCAACTCATGGAAGACATCAGCATTGCCCCAACAGTCTTCCTACCCATGGAAACAATCACCGCTATTGCAAAACTACCACACAAGACACCCCACGCTATCTTCCAAACTATCCGAAACAAATGTAGAGAGAAGAGATCTCAAAAGTTAGCCGAATCAGGCAGGAACGTTCAAGTCACAAGAGTATGATACATAGACGTGAACATGCCAATTGACATAGACCTACTCCCGTTCATTGAACAACACTACAACCTCCTCACACTCATCTGGCTAGCAAACAACCCGAAGTACCTCCCAGTCACTAACCAATTCACAGAAACTCCTAACCCCTTTGCACACAATTGGAAACACGGCATGAACGCTTGGATGAGACTAGGGATTGGTTCTCACGGCTCCACTTTACAAGATCCAGTCTCCCATCAAAAGATCATCATAAATCATCCTGAACAGTGGGAAACCCCAAACCTCCCAATGTTTCCTCATGATACATCCCAGAACCACTATGAAGAGACACCTAAATACCCCAACCCATTCACAACAACAAGAGGAGGAGACCCTGCTGAAATTGACAAGTTCCACAACACCGAGTACATCCCACCAAAGAAGGGTTGGTTCTACGACATGGAAGACGAAACACAACCCCCGAACGCGAGTCACCAAGAATCAACCAAACTATCCCAGAAGCAAAAGGACCATGCTAAACGAAGCAGAGTTGTGATACCCCAGAACGACACAGAAGACATGTCAATCGACTCCGCCGAAGACAACGAAGTCAACAGCCCCAAACCAAAGAGACGTGGTACGATAGCCAAGGCTTGCGAAGAATACTGGGAAGACCAGAAAGAGAAACAATCTCAACTCCCAAAACAACAATACAAGACACGAATGAAGCTCGACCCAAAAGTTATTGACCTCTACTCACCACTAGAAGAGAGCATCCGAGACGATGAACACACAAGCGTCACAAACTACCAAATCCCAACCAAGACACACGACGGATCAGGCCCCCATTGGAGGTACCAACGACCACCAACACCACAAGATGATATGGGCCAAGGAATTGACCAATTCCCGACAAACTCGAATAGGAGAGTACCACCAAACTTTCCCGACCTCACCAGAGATGACGCCAATTACCACCATCATCGACCTATAAACTTAAGACCCCGACTTGATAACCAACAGTCTCCACGCCTCCCATCACACCAGAAATTCTCCCCTATCTACGACGAAGACCAAACATCACTGAAGTTGGCACTGATCCAATCCCTCACTCAGCAATCCAAATTCAACGAGAAGCTCCTCAACCAATCAGAACGCCACCACAAAGAACTACAAGACAAAGAAATCTCCGATATAGCCTTAGCCACACTACTGAACTTCTTTACGAAGGATGGCATCCACCCCAACCGAGGAATAGCAGAGTTATTCATGAAATTACTCCGAGTCAAAAATGCCGTCGACGGGAAGAAACTCCTCGAAGCATTCCTCACATCTAAAGGATGTAAAACATCCCTCCCCCTCAACTTGGTCAGAGCCATCATGGCAGGAAATGTAGGGACAATCGACAAATTCGATCCTGACGGATTCATCCTTTTCCAAGCCTATATGTACAACTTCACCAGATCATCATCAGACATCATGGACCAAGACGAACTCCAAGAATGCCTCAGAGCTTACGAACAAGGCAGAAATGTAACATCACGACAACGTGACCAACTCACCAAACCCATGCTATTACTTCCAAAACACATAGCCTTCCTAATCAACCAAATTAAGAGCTTCAGAACGATGCTTTTGGGCCTAGGAGGTGATGGAACAATGATACTAGCTTTCTTCGACAACTGGTGGCACTTCTGTGAATCACACAAGGAACGTATCACTGAACTCCAATACAATGGACATAAGCACATCTGCATCCAAATAGGATGCCAAATAATCCAACAACATTGCCTATATGCTGACCAAGCACTACTACAAGTACCCGACAACAACCTTCTCGAATGTGAACAGATCCAGAACCAAATCCTAATGGGAAATCACACCATTAGAATTCCAACCAAGATCATGTCATTCATCGACAATGGCGCAAACTCCTCAGACAACACAAGAAACAACAGATCGAACGACAAGATACTCCATATAGGCCAACCAAACCACCTCAAGTTGACCTCACAAGAATACAGAACATTAATAGCCCCCAAGATCAAGAGTGGAGAGATCATCATGCCAAAGTACAACTCATACACAGAGGAATGTGGCAAATACGTCTTCACCGGTATATGCTCTCCAGGCTGCCCTCGTGCCTCAGCTCACGTCCCAGTCACCAGCGGACAGGATAGAGACAAGAAACTACTTGATATCAAAAATATGGCACAACGTTCGAACAGTCTAAACCGAAGAAGTGAACACCATTTTCGGTAAGGGGGGCAGGAAGAACCTTCAATCCTGCCCCCAACCAGAACGACGACTCACAAGCCATGGACATCAGAGGAGGAGGAGGACAAGATAAGACACAAAAGAGAAAGAGACCACCAAGGCATCGCATCCCCATATCAGAATCAATCTTGATCCAACACCAACAGAGCTATATGTCAAATGAGACTGCAACTTCAATCTTCGAAAAGTATGGAGAGATTGTCACCATCATCACAGCCGCATGCAACCACACCCTAGTGGCTTTCAAGACCTCCCGAGCAGCAAATCTTGCCATAAACACATGCAACCACTCCACCCTGGACGGAGAAGAGATGATAGTGAGCTACTGCCCTCCCATCTCATCAAGAATACTAAAACAAACTTACCCACAAGCCTACTACAACTACTGCGACTTCAGACCTTCCGAGACATTACTCCTCGAGAACATCGGTACTCTACCCAACCACTCCGATGAAGAAAAGCTCAAAGCAGTACATTGGATGCTCCAACCTTTCGGCAAACTCAAATTCTTATTCCTCACACACGATACGGCACTAGCAGCTTACGAGAACAAGCACCAAGCAAAATCAGCCCTGAAGAAACTCAACAGGACTATCATCTGGACCAAAGTAATCAACATCTCCTACGCTTGCCCAAGTATATCAAACACAATCAAGAAAACATACGCTGAACGATGGAACGACAGACTCTTCAAACTACTACCCCCCGCTCCGAACCCATCCCACTACCACTTCTTATCCCAATTGGTTACCATCCTTGCCAATGAGGAGCTCAGGGATATAGTCCAATGGGATCGCACCAAGGGATCAATTAAGATAATCAACACAAGGGAAATGGAGACAAAAGTCTTACCAAAATACTACCCATGCCTGAACGGAGACATCCAACGTTTGGACGACCAACTACGCTTCTTTGACTTTCAACAACAAATCCACAACATTGGAGACATAGACACTTTCATCCAACGGAACATCGACGCCTCTCTCACCTCCCTCCACACCCAAAACATTAAATCCGGACCAATATTCTATAAACACAGACAAACAACACACGATATGATGAGTATACTCACAATACACCGTATCACACAACGAGATAACCTAACGACACTCACCAATGGAAACCAAGATACCCAATTCAACTTTGGAGTCGCAAGATCACCCATAACTCCTACTAAAATTCTGACAGTTCGAAATTTCCCAGGAGACGCTCTCGATGTCCAAATAGCCGCCTTCCTCAAGAACAGCACAAAGTACGGAAACCAAATAGAAACCATGATACCTTCTATTGGTGATTCCCCCACCTACACTCCAAAAATCGCCTACGTCAAACTCCACTCGATACCAATAGCAATGGAAACTCTAAATGAAATCAGGAAGAGTATCTTCAGAGCACACCCTCTCTCAGCAGACTACTTCGACTTACCCCGAGCACCAAATCAATACTCTTTCCCTCGAGACTGGGTTGAGGAAGTGAGAAACGAGACATGCACCAGACACACCCCGAACCCTCCCTCCACCATAACAGATAGTGAGATACTCCGAGAGGCAGTCTTATCAAAAGAGAGGATGTTCATGAAACCCCAACCACCCCACCTAAAAGGCAGCCTCCATGACAAATTCAATCGTATCCCAAAGGACTCCTCATACTTCAAAGGAGCAGCAAACTACAACCTAAGGATAAGACAAGTATACCCAGACCAAAGAGAGAGGCACCAAGACAAACTCTGCATCGAACTATCAATCTTAGCAGAAGCCACAAAAGAGTTAGAAAACAACAATTACAAGGTCACAAGATTGGAGATATCACCCCGAACAGGCCCACACATCCCATCTGAAATCAACTTACCAACTACACAAGCCCCAACAGACCCCGAAGACTCCACCCTCGACCACTATGCATACCAACCTAATCCAAACTACAACCATGGACCCCAAGAGACACAATACGGAGAAATGAATTACCGCCTAAATCGACAGAAACCATCCTCTCCACCGAGGAAGAAACAACTGCTAAACAGAAGACGAGAGGAAGAGTCAGGATCTTACAAACCAAACCTCCTAATGACCCCACCTGTGACGAGAGCAGATTCACTACAGAACAATACAACACTCACCGAGTCTAACTCACCCGATGACATATCAACAACAGCCACAGCACCACCCAAACCCACTCTCCCAAGCCTTGATATAGCAAGAGAAACAGATGAAATGAGAGAAAAGTTAGAAAAGAATGGATGGAACAACTACATCTCAACTGACTTAGCACGAGCTTTAACAACGACAAGTAGGGAACATTCTAACACACCATCAATCGACCCTCAAACATCACACCACGCACAGACCCTCCCAAACCATCCCTTAGACCAATCCTCACCACACGCCGACACAACAGACCTAGAAGAAATGATAGACGAACAAGAGACCCACCAAGTAGACCAAGGCCAAGACGAAGGTAAGAATAATCAAGAACACACAGAAACACCAACAGCTAGCCCAGCACAAGCAAAACGAGAGACAGCCAACAATACAAGACACCAGCCCGACGACAAGAAGACAAAGGAACAATCGATAGAAACACTGACCTCCCATACCAAGCCTAAACGTGGCACAATCGCCAGAGCAACTAAAGCGTATTGGGATGACCAACTCCTACACTCCCAACAGAATAAACCGACAGAGCCAATGCCACGCATGACAGAAGACGTAGAAGAAGACAAACTGAAGCCGTCAGTGACAGTAACAATACGAGTGAACAAAGAGAAAGATAGAAAGTCACTTCAAGCCACATTACCTGAGCACCCACCAGGCACAAAAGTCAAGAAGAACTTCATCGACAACAAGACAGGACTTAGAAAACCATTCTCAGGTGAAATTGTAGAATTCAACCCCACAACAGGATACAGAATCAAATACGAAGACTCAGACGAAGAAGACCTAGGAATACTATCGACTCAGACAGTTGTCAACAACGCTAGAGAACAGCCCAAAGAAACTTTTAAACCAGGTACGTTCAAGAAACGCCTCTTTGACTTTGTCAACAGTATAAATATCTGGCCAAAGAAGAGACAGAAATTAGAGAACAATACAAACGGAAACCACACCTCAAATTAAAATTAGTGGCAATTAAAACAAAACACATAGAGCATACCCTGCTTAAACACTTACCTCAATACCCTTGAGCATAAAGCAAACCCTGCTTAAAACACTTACCTCAATACCCTTGAGCGTAAAACATACCTGCTTAATCACTTACCTCAATACCCTTGAGCATAAAGCATACCCTGCTTAAAACATTTACCTCAATACCCTTGAGCATAACCAGAAGTACACCCTACTTCAACAACCCACTCAACAACCTTGAGTACATACACGAGCATACCCTGCCCCACAACCCACTCCCAACACAACAGAGCACATCCTGCTCCCGTCCCAACATCCTTGAGACCACCAACGGTATATCCTACCCCTTGTCAACTCAACATCCTTGAGTAAACTAACTTGCACATACTGCAGGCCGAGCATAAAACTCGACATCCTTGAGATTACCAAAGGCAAACCCTGCCAAAAGCCTCACACAATACCATACTTGAACCTACACACCAATATAAGCCAGAACCTTATAACCTCCAGACTTGTTGAAATACAAATTCACAAACGTCACACATCCCAAACTAACATTCGATCATATATTCACTCACGCCTCAACAGGAGACTGGACCTCATTCATGAAGACAGTCGAGTGGTTAACAACGAACGAACCAAAAGCACCACTACCTGGGCCCTTCAGATTTGAGATGTCACAAGAAGCAATACATCACAACTCAATGGTACTCAAAGACAATGACTACGAACTCGATAAAGTCATATCCAAATCCCCAAACTCATTAATATCCCCCGGATCAGAACTCCGTCCAATGAATCACCTCGAACTGCTACTAGGCAACCACCCAAATTTCCCCCAAATCAAACAGAACCTAAAACACGGTGTCGATTACCCAGCAGAAGACCTACCAGAAGACCTCAGACTGTCCCTACTGCAAGAACAGTTAAAGAAAGGGAACCATAAGTCAGCACTAACAAACGAGGCAAAACCAATAGTCGACAAACTCGTACACCAAGATGTAAACCTTGGCTACGCCATACCTTTATCCCGGGACTGCTTACTGAAACTCAAAGGAGCAGAACTCTACCCCATGGGACTTCAACACCAACTCACAATAGACGACAACGGCAACCAGATACCTAAGAAACGTGTCACACACGACCTCTCAAACAAGAGGAAAGATGGTACATCCATCAATCAAAGAGTTGATGAAACAAAAGTACCTGGCACGATGTACGGCTTCGCCCTACAAAGATTCCTGATACTCGTCCACCACATCCGATATCACCATCCAAACAAGAGGATACTCATGTGCAAGTCTGACTTCGATAAAGCATACAGAAGGATACACACAACAGCTCGAATAGCTTCGAAATGTCTCTCAGCCTGGGAATTACCAGAGGAGAAGGAAGACAACCAAACACAACATGACAGATTCACGGCACTCCTAATGACAAGACTACCATTTGGCTCAGCACCAGCGCCGCCCGAATTCTCAATATTCTCCGAACCAATATTCGACCTAGCTTGCGACCTAATGATGTGCCCCTATTGGGACCCAACCAAACTTCCGTCACCATACGCATCAAAACTGGAAGAACCAATAAGATACAAAGACAACACACCCTTCGGCAAAGCCCTCGAACCAGATGTACACTTACCTCCACACCAAACCTGTGGCTCAGAAGGCTATATAGATGACGGAGCCCTGGCCGTACTTGACACAGAAAAAACCCACAAAATGGTGAAGAGAGCACACCAAGCACTAGGTATGGCTTCACACCTAGTCTTCCGACCCAATACGAAGAACGAACCAATAGAACGTCCAGACCCACAATCACTAAGAAAGATGAACGCAGAAGGCAGACTACGAGAACACATGATCTTCCTGGGTTGGAGAATAGATAGCAGAGAATTCATCATTAGTTTACCAGACGAGAAAGTTCGAGCATGGACAACATCGATAAACAACACCCTTACCAAACTGACGATAAACTTCGAAGACAGCCAAACACTAGTTGGCAGACTCAACCATGTTGGATATATCATTCCAACTGCTAGACACTTCCTCAACAGAATACGCAAACTCGAATACTTAGCAGAGAAAAGAGGCCATGCAAAAATAAACGACGATACAACGAAAGACCTGAAACTTTGGATAGAACTCCTCCAAAGAGCAAAGGCGGGAATATCAATTAACTCAGTCATATTCCGAAGACCAACCACATATACTATATCAGACGCTAGCGAGCACGGGGTCGGGGGTTACTGCCTTAGAACAGGAAAAGCCTGGAGATACAAATTCAAGACACACGAAGCAGCAGCACTCACCTTAAACCTCAAAGAATTCATTGGAAGCATCATTAACGGAATGATCTTCCTCCCACTTGACCCATCCCCACAACCATGCCTACTAAGCATTGGAGACTCAACAAGTGCGGCAGGTTGGCTACACAAATCAAACTTTGACCCACATCAAAGTCCAGCACATGCAGAAGCTGCACGATCACACGCCCGCAATATAATGAAGCACAAAGCATCAGACTACTCTCAACACTTACCAGGGCTAGCAAATGTGATTGCGGACGTACTATCCCGCGATTTTCACCTCTCGAATGAACAACTAATCTCAATGCTCCATTCAACCTCACCTCCTCTTCTCCCCCCACAGCTAACAATAATCGACATCCCAGAAAACATAATCACCTGGATTGGTTCTCTGGCGCAATTGCTGCCCAGAAGAAAGGAATCACCCAGCAAACCCACGATAAGCACTCTCGCTCGTGGGATAAGTGGTTGGAGTTCCAACGAGAATGCAACCTATCCAACCCCTATCTGGACAACCTCAGACTTCCCGAAAAAATACACATCCTCGGCGCATTCATGCATGCCAATCGAATTGGATCACTTTCTAAGAGACGAGTCCAAATTTCGGGGGCCACTGCTCGCAAGGCCGTCAACGACGTGGCAGCGGCCATTGTTGCAAGTGGTAGGCCTGACCCAACGAAGAACAGAGCAGGAAAAACAGACATCAGATTAACAAGACAGACGAAAGCATACAAAGACAAAGACCCACCGACAAAACACCAAAAAGCTCTCACCACAGAAGTGTACCGACACATAATGCAGAATGCCAAGACCAAACGAGAGAAGGCAAGAGCATATCTTCTAGCCGGAGCTTTGTTTTACGGATGCCGGAGTTGTGAATACTCCAAAGTACCAAGGAAAGAACAGAAAACGAGACCAATTCGACCTTGCGACATCACATTCAAGGACAACCATAGAATAATACACCACAACGACGGCGATATATTCACAGCACCAACAACCGAGATAGGATTCAGCATACACAAGGCAGGAAAATACGACGACCTAATTCCAATGTCAACAACCGACGACCCTATCCTCTCCCCCCAGAAGCTGTGGGCTTGGACCATACGAAGACTACAATCATACCCAAACTATGACAACCAATGGCCAATTTACACATTCTACGACGAGAAGACACATCGCTTCTCCAACATAACAAGCTCAGAGATCCTCAAGGACATACGACAAGCGGTATCAGACCTTGGACGAGACAAACTAGGATATGGCCCAGAAGAAGTAGGCACACACTCGAATCGCTCTTCACTAGCCATGCTACTATACCTCCAAAGGGTACCACCCTACACCATTATGCTGATAGGCAGATGGAGATCAGACGCCTTCCTCACATACATAGAGAAACAATGTCAAGAATTCACAAAAGGAATGAGCACAATGATGTTGAAAATAAAACCAAACGACATGAACAGACATGAAACAAATACACCAAAATCAAGACGCAAGAAACGTACCGAGGACAAATACACAAGGAACCATGGATGCTCCAACACTTTTCGCGAAGCACACTATACACATTTTGGCCGACTTAATGCCCTTCGTTCAAGATGCCGAAGCTAAGGTTGCACTTCAATTATGGCCGATTTCTGACGCCTCGACATCGGAAGAGGGATAATTGGATTGTCCTACGGCATCTCCTACACAAATTATCCCCAAATCCA
>Ga0214477_100843_pt1 | contig 18850 bp, 14 predicted proteins | sample M1_20Mar14CPVII9_FD_165058 | JGI IMG/M metagenome (GOLD analysis project Ga0214477, IMG submission 165058) | Marine eukaryotic communities from Monterey Bay, California, United States - M1_20Mar14CPVII9sort6BwellC16 | ecosystem: Environmental > Aquatic > Marine > Unclassified | place: USA...
GTTCGATGTTTAGAGTCTTGTTAAGATACCATCGGATGGAAGTCTTTAACTTCCCTCCACTTGGTCGACTAGCTAGACGACGATATGTTAAACCTAAGTATCACTTTTATGTCAATATGATGAGTTGGTATTAGGTATATCCTGAGCAGGCCGGCCAGCGAGCAAGAGCGGAGTGGGATAGAAGTTGGCAAGTGGATTGTTGTTCTATCATCATACTCTAAAGAAATACAATGTCACTTGATAGCAGGATAGTTTTGCTATAGAATGTACTAGTTTACTATCATGCCTACTCGACATTACCATCACCATCCGGTGCCCCCTCACTCAGATTCCTCCTCTTCTTCTTGGGTGGACTAAGAGAGATTGCATCCCTCATAAAGTCATCGGTTTCCACAACTTTAGGCTCGAATACTCCTTTTTGTGGAGCAACCTTGCCAGGAAGTGGTCTTGTCCCAAGAATGTACTTCGGAGACGAATCAAACTGATGAACACAGAAAAGATCTTCAGCAACTTGAACCTTGTCCTTCCCGAAACCAAGTAGTGGAGATTTGGAACGGTATGCCAATCCCAACCAAGTGACATAGAACTCGATTTCCTTCTTCTTCAAAGGACCACACAAGCTCTTGATACTAAGAACTGCAGTCAATGCCCTTTCCAATGGTTCCTGGTCGTCACCATCTTGAATATCATAATCACGATTCCTCAGTGCTGCTCCAAATGCAGCAAGTCGGCACTTCCTCGCGTCATCACAGCGACTATCCCTAGTATGGTGTACTCTCTTTAGCTGTTCATCTGTCATTTCTGCTTCAACCTCCCCGTCTTCAAGAAGAGGCTCCCAATTATCACCCTCCTCGACCCACCATTCCGCCCATCGCCACGCCCAACCAAGTGTACGCATAACGTTAATGGCAGAGTTAAACAGCTGGGAGGCATGACTCCAAGACATTGGTAAAGCGGATTTAAACTTCTTGCCATTGCGATCGAGCTCAAGCTCCTTCAGATCTTCAAGACGAGCACGGAACACGAAGGTGCAGTCTACATGATTAAAGCACTTTACCAAGAACTCATTTCGCCCTCGGTAAGCGTCAGTGACTTGCACTTCCAGCCCCGCTTGACGAGCACATGTTACATGGAACTTGCATTTGTTCCTTCTACCTCCGGGAGCAATACACTTATCTTCTGCACAATCAACTTTGGCTCCTTTCGACAGGCCGCAGAGTGTACATCGAAATTGATGACTAACATGACGGATACCATCAGACATGGCTGATCCGGAGCAATTAATAAGTAGGCAACCATCTTCCTCGTGTTCAGTTACACATACTGGATTCCACCTATTTCAGATTGTGACGAACGAATGATTAGGAATGTTAGCATTAGTCTAAGGTAGAAGTATAACACACACCACACAAAAAGAGAACTTGATACTTACATTCCACAGAGAACATGAACAAACTTGTTCTTGCCAAAGGTAGAACGTTGAAACTGTCCCATGTTGGTTTTCCATTTCTTCATAGTCATTGGTTTGGCAAATGACTTCACAAGAGGGCCAACACTCTCGTTGCCATGCACGCACATGTGGCACTTTGGCTCTTCGAAGGACGAATCATTAACATGCTCTTCTTTAAACCTACATGTGAGACATGTTGCACCATCTCCTCGTGTTGGATCAGCACAATCGGCATGTGAGAACATACCACATTTGTCACAGCGTTTATCAATGTTGGGATCTGCTGGTAATTCACATACTGGGCACTTGGCCCCGATCAAACTCGTCGTCATCTTTTCAAAGAACTCCTTCAGACTCTCTTGATCAGACCAATACTCGTTCCTTTCAGTTCCACTCATCTTGTAGAAGGGCTTGGGTGGCACCGGCTCGGGAGGATACGTCTCTGCAATCTTTTGAAGCTTGTACTCCGAGATAACGACCTTATCATTGACTGATTCGGGATCAACTACGGAATGCTTTGGACAGGCCAATGACCAAGGTGCATGCTCAAGCTCATTTGGATCGTAAAAGCCATCACAGTTCTCGCCGTGCTGAACAGAGCATTTGCCAACTGACCGAGCACAAGTCAAATGCATAAACTTATCACAGCCTTCCTCACGACACGGATGAAGTGCACCCATTTTACCTTTACAAAGGCAACATTCATAACCCTGAGCCTTGAAGTATTTCTTGAGCACTGTCAAATCCTCAATCTTATCTTTGGTTGTATTATCAATGTAGTTCATTCCCTGCCATTTTGCACATCCAACATGAACCCACTTGGCCTTCTTTGGTTCACGTTCACCTTCCTTGATCACTTGGTCAACTTGTACAAATGCACCCTGCCTTCGAGGGCATAACTCACAAATAATTGGATGCCTTGTAATCTTCGTTGGCGGACCGGCCCTACGTCTTGCGGCAAGATACTCCTTATCAACCTCAAAGTGAATACAGGTTTGACAGAAGTAATTTCCAGTAGGGATCTGATCAATACCATAACATCGTTGATGAACCGCAACGTTGCATGCATCACAGAATATGATTTGATTCTCAGGAGTGACCTCGCCGTCGAAGCAAACATCACATACGGCATCCATATCTTGGTCGAGTTGTGCCTGCCATGCCAATTCTGCCTCTTGTAATCTCTTTTGTACGGCTTGATACTCCTCTATCTTTTGCTTGTCGAGCTCTCGTTTGTCTCGCTGACTACCTGTAACAAACTCTGAGTGCTCAGTATATGCCTTGGAAAGGATTTCACGAGATGTTGTCTCGATTGATGATTCAAGAGCAAGTAGAGTAGCTTGCTTCTTCTTCATATCAGCCAAAAAGAGATCATTAGGACCAGTGCTCGAGTCAAGGGACTCCTCTTTCTTTTCAATAGCGGCGGTTTCACTAACAGGGAATGATCGGACAATGTTCCAGTCGCCAGCAGCAATAATACTCGACGCGTTTATTGGGTTGGTGATCTCTTTTGTCTCTTCGTCTGTCGTCGAGGCTGTAACGGAGAACAGCTCAGTCTTCTTATCCGGCTCTCTTACCATGCGAACATGTGCCTTCTTAGCCCGAGCTCCGTCGGTTGGGTTGGAGTAGACTTCAGCTTGTTGAAAACTTGACAATCGTTCCATCTGGGCATTTACCGAGTTGCCATTTAATGTCACAATCATTCTTTCACCACTCGAGGCATCATCCTTTTGAGACGGACGAGATGATTGCTCATTTAAACTTTCCTCAAGAAGAAGGATTGCATACTTGTAATGACACTTTTTGATATCCAAAATAAGCGGAACAGCTGTGGGGGTATCATCTTTACTGTCATCATCCACCTTATTGATTTGATCCATTCGAAGATACTTGGTGAAGAATGGCACGAGAGCTTCTGGGGACTCGGTCATTCCATACCATATACCCTCTCGAACGGCATGTACTAACGCTAACGAAGACAAGAGAACATTGGCAGTTTCTATATCCTTTGAAGAGACTCCGTTAACATCTCCCGAAGTAGCGTTGTTGCATACTAGATTGTCAATAAAGATTACCAATTCTGAAACTTTATCAGTTGATACACCCACCTTCTTGTCTTCGACTCCATACCAACAAAATCTATACTGTAGATATGCAATTGGACTGCTCTTTGATGTTTCAGGGGTAGTTTCGGATGATGAGTTAGGAGCTAACTCAGCCACGATGCAAAAGTGACTCTGACTTTTTAAACATGTAGCTAAATCATGCTTTGGATTGGATTTCCATTGACACTATGATGAAAGAGAGGTTGCAATTATGAGATGACGAGACAAAAGGATAGAGGGAAAGATAGGTAATACACATATGAGCACTCACCTTCTCTGTCAAGGAGGACAGCATCTCTTCATCCTTCTCAGTAGCAAAACGAAATCTCATGCGATCATTCTTGTAAACTTCTTCCTTTTTGGCAGACTTCTTTTGATCACTAAGTGACTCAACCCTGTCGGTCTTCTCCTTCTTTAGTATCAGCCCACGCTCTCTAGCATAATCCAAACAAAGCTGTGACAAATCATCTGCAAATCCTTTCCCGGCATCCTTGAAATCATCTTCATTATACCCCTTGTACGATGATAGGATGTTTGCCCACAGTGGATCAAAGTATGTAAGATTTAGATCATCAGTCAAGCCTTCGGAAGTTGCTAATGTTGATGCTAATACCGATGAACTAATACTTGCTTTACCATCTTGCTTCTTCCATACTCGATCACAAAACGTTCCCCTAGCAGGTACCAACGACGCATAATCATTACAATCACCATCACTTTCATTCATCTTACCAATCTTCCCAACATCAAATTCTTTACCAAATTCTTCATTCGTTGCATCCTCCTTAACATCAAATCCAAGTATACGTGCTAAATAACTAACAGGATACGTATCACCATCATAATAATGTAAATCACTTAATTTCCATAATTCGGCAGCCTGTGGAATATCAATTATTGATGGATCTTTCCCATCGGGAAATTGTGGTAGTCGTAATAATGGATTACAGACTCGGTTGGGATTGGCATCGGTTGTTATTGTGTGAGTTTGGTGTGTTATTGTAAATTCTGGTATGGTTCGGACATATCCGTTTGATTTACGAACATTGTTTGATGATTTTAGATCGTCATCATCACTATCTGATGAGTATAAACGAGGCCGTCCTCTTCCTCTCTTCTTCTTTGGTCCAGATGTTGAATCGGTACTATCCCGACCACGTTTCTTCTTCCTCTTCTTCTTACCCTTCTTATTCTTATTCTGTAACTTATTTTCCAATGCATAGTCCAACTCATTACCACCGTAGGCAGCTGAATAGGTTGATTTGTGTGGTAACATTGGTGGTGCCATTGTTGGGTATATACCATTCATTGCTTCACTTGATATCATTGATGAATTATTGTTATTGTTACCATTAGTAGGCATAATTTCATTGGCAGACGTTGGTACAGCACTTGTCGGAACGGCAGCAATACGATCAATAACATCTCCCTGGAATGTAATTCGCTTACTATAATCTCTTGATATACCATTCTTCATATTCATTTCAGTAGAACCATCTTCATTATCATTTGTTGTCGTTGTTGGTTGTAAAAATTGAAGTTTGTCAAACATCTCCAATGAATGTGATTCAAATGGATTATTACTATCCTGTAATCTTTGCTGCGGTTTAGGTTGATGTAATTTACCAATCATTGGTAATGTCTTACTTCTTCCACTTATACCCTGCCGTGATCCATCTCCTCTTCCCATGCTACTGCCATCTCCACCTACACCACCAACTCCACTACCATTAACATTGGTAACCAATGTACTTTTTAATTTAGGTTGACGTAAATTCATATCACCATCTTCTAAATGTTTCTCCTTATTGGATTGTATAGATGTTGATAATTGGTTAGATAATTCGATTGAGAATGGTTTAATTTTTGATAATGTTTCTTGAATTTTCTTTAGTTCATCGTTCATACCCTCACTTCCATCACTTCCACCATTACTAATACCACCAGAAGAAGAAGAGAGCTGTACCAACTTTTTCTCACAATGCAATATCTCGTCACGAATCAACAATGGTAAATTATAATCATTTACTAATCGATTCTGTAATTGATTTGTACATAACATATTACAATTAACTTTAATTGTATTTAATCGTATTAGTATAGTTTGATATTCAGGTGAATTGCCTCCTAATATAGATCCTGACATGGTATTGGATGTTATTTGGTTAAATGTGGAATGGATTGTGGATAGAGAGTTTAGGATGGAAGTGTAGCCGTCACCTATTGAGGTTGGTGAATTACGTAACCATTTATTTTCGGAGCGGGGTGCTTTACCCCCTTCTGTTTTTCTAGCTTCTTCGCCATTGGTATTATTATTATTTTGGGGATTGGGATTGCCACCTGCCGCTGCAGCTGCGTTAATTATAGGTTCGGGTGGTGGGGGATTAAATATAGCATCTTGATGTGACATATTATTATTATTATTGGCATTGGTATTATTATTATTTGATGGCATTTTTTGTGAGGCCTCCTTACCTGCTAATACATCCAAGGATGGTTCTTTGGTGGATGCTTGTTCTTCTTGAGCCGGCGGCGGCGGTGGTGGTGGTGGATTATTACTATTATCAATATCCATGGGAGATGTACCCGAGGGTGGTGGTGTAGGCTGATTATTATTATTGGTACCCTCAACCAAATTATTAATAAAATTTTCAGCACTCTGTACATCAGCAGTGCTGCTCGTATCATTACCAGCGGTATTATCCATGATTAATTTATATATACCACCACGTCTAATACGTAAATAATCTGGTGTGTGTTCAATTAATGAAGGTGGTAAAGATGCAGACAAACTTTGATGGGTAGTTGAACAACAATGCGACCTTAAAAATGCGTGCCTAACTCGATTGTGTATTGATCGGCAGATGAAGTACCGTGAGCCTAGTGGACCGGAATTACTTGGTGGGTAGAATTTGTAAGGTGATGATGTACCGTTAGTTTGTAGGTTGTAATAGTAGTCTGCTATTGAAAATTGGTTCATCAGTAATACCTAGGAGACCACCATTATCATTGTTGCAGTAGTAGTAAGTAAAAATCCTGAAGGATACCATAGCGGTATCTTCTGATTTGCTTACATGTGGAATATTTTCCATAAATAAATTTATTTGTGTAGGTAGGTATTTGTGTTGACCTGATTAGTTGCATTGTGATAGGTGAGTTGTATACAGGAGTTTGGTATTGTTGGATCGAGTGGTCCAATATATAGATATTTGGGTTTCGGCGTCGGTCGGCGTCGGCGAGAGTTGCAATTGATAAACTCAAATCGTGCACATAGATTAATTTTAAATTTGAAGTTGGCTGATGTTACTTATGTTTGTTTTACTGCACGACAAAGTTATTGTGCTGTATGGAATACTCATAATACGCTTTATAAATGATTCTATTTCTATTTGAGATTGCATTTGTTTATTTATTTGTATCAATCTCAACTAACAACAACAATATATAACATATCAATTCCACTCAACACAAAATAAAGAAACATATAATAAATAAGTATGGCGAGAGGCAAGGGCAAACGCGGTGGAGGACGTGGATCGGGTAGACGATTCGCTGCACAATCAGCAGAAGAGATTGAACAACGTAATGAACGTTTAGCAGCATTTGATGCCGCACGTCAAAAACGACGAGCGGAGGCAGAGGAAGGTAGTGATGATGATGACGATGATGGCTCAGTCGATAGTGCCACTCGAGAAGCTCAACGTGAGGCAATGTTGGTTGGACGAAGAGTAGCTGATATGTCTGTGGAAGATGAGGGTGGTGAAGATGGAGAATGGGTTGAGAAGGAATATAAACCCAAGGGCGTTGAGGGTATTATTGAGGTAGAGAATGCAAATAGAGCACCTGTAAAGATGACAAAATTAAAGGATATGGAATCCGGAGGTGGTCCAGCACCCATGACAAGACGTGAGAGGGAAGAGAAGGAAAAGGAGGCAAAGGCTGCAGCATATCGCAAACGTCATGAGGCAGGATTGACTGAGGAATATAAACGTGACATGGCCAAGCTCGCAGAGGTTAAGGCAAGAAGAGCAGCAGCTGCTGCTAGGAATGCAGATGATGTAAAAGCAGCTGAGGATGCCGAGAAGGCAAGAAAGAAGGCTGTGGAGGATGCTAATGCAGGATCAGATGATGAAGATGGGGGTAAGAAAAAGAAGAAGAAGGGTAAAGATGCCATACCTAAGCTTGATAAGATTTCGATTAAAAAGATGAAACCAGCAGCGTGTAAGGAAGCTTTGAAGGTACGAGGATTGGATATTCAAGGAAATGCCAAGACTTTGCAAGCTCGTTTGTTGGAGTATGAGAAAGATCGTTAGTTCATGGTTAGTTATAAATAATTGGTTTTGGGCAGAGTAAAATAGTATCATACAGGGTGCCCAAAATAAAGCAAGGGTGTATTTTCTAAAGACTATAATTAGGAAACGACTTCACTTCTAAATTGAGTACCTATTCATTATTTCGTACATCATTTAGTCTCTAGCCACAACACATATATAATTCTACACTAAAACATGCCCACATTCACAAGTATTAGTATCACATAGCCATTTTAATTGATCAGAACTCCGCTCTTCCAGGATGTATTGTCGGTTCTCTATATGAATCTATTGGAAGAAGAACGTCTTCTGGAACCTCTGGAAGTAGATATCCACTCGCCTCCTTTGTTGAATGGGGAGGTAAGTGTAGATCTATATGCATACATCCCATTTGAAAGTCTTCTTCGTCTCCCTCTTCTTCTCCTCTATATTTTATATATATTGTTCCATTTTTACTCTTTTCATTTACATCTGATTCATGTTTTGGTAGTGATACCTCTATTGCCGTTAAATCTGAATGCTCAACTATTAGAACTTCATATGAAGTTGATATCATAGTACAAAATGATACTTTACTGGGAGCCTTTGTCCAGCCTCCCTTCCAAGCTATTATACAGTATACGCCAAGGATTGCAGCTTCAACGAGTCCATAGTATAAAGGAACAGCCATGGCTGATGATAATTCATCTCCTTGAAACATTGTCAAAGCCACTGATGTTGCTATACCCACATTTTGGTAACAACATTCCACAGATAATGTTCTTCAGGCATAGAGAAGAAGTAATGTTTATGTGTCAGAGTAAGAATCATGAAACACAAGTTGTCCATCACACTAATCACTTACACTCGTTCTGGTTTGTTTAAACTCAAGAAACTTGTTAATATGTTTGCAATAATCAACCCCGCAACACATGGCAGCATAACACCAACATAGAATTGCCACGAATGTTCCCATACCTGTGTCGACTCAGAGCCACCAGTATTGGACATTAATGCCGAAAATAACACCAGACTTATACCTGCATAATTCCCAACTTTATTTGCCAATATGTTAAATCTATATGAATGTACTTTGGCTGAAGCGAATAGTCCCAACCCTATAGCTGATATGACAATTATTAATGCAATGAATAGTGAATTGAAGTCTAAACTTGCCACGACGTCGGCCTCGTAGGCATATTTGCAATATAGAAGTAGATTCATTGGCATGAGTATAACAGATAGTAGTGTTGATATAGCTGTCATGGTTACGGAAAGTGCCAAATCTAAGAAAAGGAAAGTTTTGAGAGGTTAGTTATTGCAATGTTTATAATCATACAAGTATCGTATATCATTTCATATCATAGTCATAACCTACTCACCAGCATTAAAGATAGAGCACCACCAATTCGAATAACTACCACCAGGAGAACTAGTAACAACTAACAAAGTAATACCAACACTTTGTTCCAAATTAAAGAATTTCACAACCAGGAAACCGCAGAGTGGTAATATTGCGAATTGTAAAAATACACCCATTAATATTGCTTTGGCGTTGCGTAGTTGGGCTAGTAGCATGTGTATATCGACTGTGGCTGACATGCCAAATACTAGGAAGAATAGGAGGGTATTTCCTGCAATTTCATTGAAGGATATGCCCATGATGATTGTTGTTGTATGTATTGTATGCTGCTTAATATAATGTATGTGTATTGTTTTTGTAGTTGGATTGTTTCTTTGCAGTATACTCTCTTCGTATTGATTGTAAAAGTGAGCTACCAGGACCGACTGCCTAGATGAAACAATACGAGAGATTAAGCTCCTCAATAGTATACCAAGCTGCCTGGTATTGCCACTAAACTACCAACCAGACTGAAGTAAGAACACTACAATTTTTCTCAACTTAGCCTCGATTGTTGTGTTGTAAGTTATTTGTTCACACTATCACACGCTGTCAAGTTGTCAACTAATAGTAGACCCGTCTATCAGTAATACTGTATGCCGTTATATCCTTTACTAACGCTATCGATACGTCTCATAGGGGCTCTTCGTCACGATCGAATCTCCACTCTCCAAACTTGGTTGCCGGCTGCAAATAAATAAATTTAAATGATGAGAAAAGTGTATCATCGCCAACTATGGAGTTACTTGTACATATTTGCCCATGAGTACATTTTTGTCCTCTTAGGTCAATACGTAGATCCGATTAAAACATAGAACCATCCCCCCCACACAACACAAAAAATTAACAACATGGTGACGGCGGCCTATTTATCTGACGTGGCCGTAGTATGTCGTACATGTCCCTCTCCGCATCATATGATGCTGCTTAGATGAGGTCGTGCATGTTGCTCGCTGGGAGATGGCCTTCTCGATCTACTTTTTGACTAGGAAAAAGATACCCAAGAGTCTAGTTAGCTCTATCATAGATCGACGCTTGATTTCTATAATCAGATATCTCTTTTGAAGCTTTGAAAGGAGTTGATCCAATCTTTGATCTACTTAGTCTCCAATCCGCTATCTAGATAGACTATGTGCATATGAAGACGCCAAGCCAATCATATGCACTAAATCCCCATTACCTTTCCCCAAAAATCATTCCACTTTGTCTTCTCAGCTACTAAGAATGTGGGCTCGTCGTCCCTGTTTCCAGTCCACCATTCACTGACATCTTTGACAATGTTTTCAAATGTGTTGTCAAACTTCTCCTTCAAACGATTGACAATAATCTTCTTATTTCCGAGCTTGGCATTGATGACACTCAACTTGCCTTCCAATTCGTTGACCTTCTTTTCACAGGCTTCGTAATTCTTGTTGCCCCTCATATCAGCCTTACCATTCTCATCCACATTATCTAATTCCATTGCATCCTGAACGTATGATTCCATTTTCTTTTCAAATCTCTTCTTATCTGCCTCGGCTTTCTCCCTTTCTGCTAATAACAACCCCTCATCCGAAGATCCCACTGACTTGTCTAATTCCTTCTGTGCCAAACCAAGGAGATTCTTGACGTGCTTCGGTGTGTTATTCCTAAACATATCCGTCCAGGCCTTTAACAAATTGTCTTCATTTGATGCCTCTACTGCCTCACTAAAGGATAACAACTCCGTATCGATAGCAGTATTTGATTCACCGGAACTAGACTCTACCTTTCCATCATTGTCATTGCTACCAACATCGTTTTCTTTGTCACCCGAACCTTGGTTTGTTGTATTGCCTTTGGGTTCTTTATCTGCCTCTTCCTTTTCCAAGTCACGGATAGGTAATGGTGATGATAAAGCTTTGTTCTGGTGGTTACGCAAAGGCGATGATGTAGTAACAGCAACAGGCTTGGCCGACGTTTGAGCGGCAGTCTTTGCCACGGCAGGAGTGAATGCTTCTGTGCTAGACTTGTTGTGGGGTGTTGTGGATGACTGGGTATACACTCCGTTAGGTTTGGTATTATCTGCTACCTCCGGCTGTTTACTACCATCATCGGTGGGTAGAGACGTCTGTTTACCATCATCTACTACGAATTGAACATCACCCCCATTCTTCTTTGTTTGATGTGTATTCTTCACATGATAATCTAACCCGGGTTGAGTAAGAAAACCTGTTGAACAGTGAGGGCAAGCAAACTTCTTATCCGCAGATACATCACTTGGAGCGGTAGTCTTTGCCATGGCAGGAGTGAATGCTTCCGTGTTAGACTTGGGTATATCCTTTCCATCCTCACTTAACAACGTCTTTTCCTTCTCCCGAAGTTTCTGGGAGGTGCTCTTACGGGCCTCTTCATCACCAATATCATCCCATAATCCAGTTTGTTTATTCAACATGAGGAATCGACCGGGCGGGTTCAATACACGCCAATCAGAAACGATCTTCATGGCAATTATCAGCTTGTTTCCACGGGCGGCAGCTTTGTAGGAGGGTTTCATGCCTTCAACGATGCGACGGAACTTGATATTGCCAAGATGACGTAAGGAGACACCGCGACCTGACATAACATCATTTGGACCAGGCTTATCAATACCACTCTTGGCGTTGGTATTAATTAGATCAATGATTGAGGGTGCAGCAGCTGGTTTTTTATCATCTTCGGCCATTGCAGCTAAGCCCAACTGTGCATGATGATCGGTGTTGTGTGGTGTTGCGGTGGATGACTGGGTATACATTCCGTTAGGTTCGGTATTGCCTGCTACCTCCAGCTGTTTACCACCATCTACGATCTTAGACTCTTCTTCCGGCAACATACCATCATCTTTCTCAGAAGGAGTATCGATCTTCTTTGTTGCCACACTCTCACTCCCAACGGGGATACAATAACTCTCCTTATTTTGGACACGACTTTGACTCTTGGGTCGGCCGCCGCTCCTACCAACACCCTTCTTTGCACCGTGAGCAATACATTTACCACCCTGTACGGCAACACGTGTACATCCTTCTTTATCACACTTCTTGCGTGCAGGACCGTGTGCTGAACATGCACCTGCTGATTTGACAGCCTTGTTACATCCGGGATGGGAACATAATTTACGCTTAGCACCGTGTAATATGCATACACCACCCTGAACGACATTGTTTTCACAGTTGGGAGCTGAACATTTAACCTTGATGCGTTTAGGTGCCTTGGTTGCTCTTGATTTGGGATTAGATGATGGTGCATCGCTAGCTCTCTTCCTCTTATTGTTGTCGGTATTGTTGGATACAGGGACTGCGGGGACAACTCTAATGAATTTAGGATTGGTGTTGCTGATATCTCCATTAAATAACTTACATGCCATGGTCATCACAGGTTGACCATCAGAATACTGGGCAGTGAGAGGTTCATTGTTGATGGATACGATGTTGCTCCCAACACCCAAACTCTGCACAGTCACAAGACCTTTCGGACCTTTCTTCATTGTAGTGCTATCCTCAACCATTGTAACTGTACAACAAGTGTCATTTAACTTCTCAGCTTTGAAACTAGTAATTTGTCCCGTTGATAAGTATACTGTTACTGTTTCCTTGCCGGGAGGATAATAGTAATCATATATCCGAACTTTTAAAGTTGGTAAGTTACCTTGAACAAGTAATTTCTTTCCCCCTTTATTGATCTTGTTTACCTCAGCTCTGGCCTGTATAGGATTCATCATTAGAATTTCATCAATTTTTGGAATATTATTTGTACACACTAGATCTCCACTCATTCCTCTACTACTAGATAACTCCCTCTCCGCCACATCCTGTTCTTGTTGTGGTGGAGGCAGGTACGTACAATTTTGTTTGTAGTTCATATCTCCTCCTTCATAACCCCCGCTAGGATTATCAATTGATACACTATTATTATTGTTATTGTTATTATTTAACAACACCCTGTGCTTCAATGATTGTAGCTTCATCATAACATTTTGAGACTGGCTGTCACTTGTAACACTAGCACCTGAACCACTAAAATCTCCAATTTTAAATGAATCTAAATCCTCATTTGTTGGAGGAGGTCCGATGTTCCCAGGCAAAGGAGGCAAAGTAGGTGGAATTATTGGCATATCATCACCACTAACAGGATTATTCATTGATTGTAGCTGCACCATAACATCATTGGTATTGGGTGAACCATCTGGAAATTGTTTTGTTGGTAGTTCGTTGGATGCCATGTTTGCAGCTTGGCTTGGTTTATTACGGTATTGTATATTATTATTACGGAGTGTATATTATTATATTGTGCTGCCAACGCGGGAGAGGAAGGCTGGTGGTAGAAATAGTTGCCTCTACTATTAGTTCACCACAATTTGTCATTAACTTTGGTGTATGTGATTGAATGTGAAAGGATACCAGTATCCGGGAGCCGCCGATCGCCAGAATCCTACTCAAAGAACTTATTGGATGATAAATGATATCGTTGGTTTATTCATATGAGATGATCTGAACCTGTACAATACGACGCGGAATAATCAATAATCAATACATCGTTAGCACATCATAATATAAAAATGGAAAGGAAGGTGAGTAATGCCTAGTGCATAGGCGTCTCATTATACATGCACCACCATTGCCTCAAAATTTTGGAATCAACTAACAATCCTTGACGTCTTCTTAAATTGTAGAGGAAATACAACCATGAAGAAAGCACTGAGAATAATGATGGTAATTGTGTACTATCTAAAGTGTTGCTTGACGGTGGTGCCGATCAGCCGCCGCTATCAAAACGAGAGAATGCGTATACTACACCATCAATTGTTGGGCAAACGAGTGTGAGTTTTTTTATTTGTTTATTGTGTGTATTGTAGTATACCCAAATGTAATATATTGGATTGTATTTAATCTATTTTATTGTTACAGAGAAAGAAGTTACGCTTCTTAAAGTTTGGTGTGGGGGGTGACTTCCGCCGTGTCCGTGATAATATATCTCAAGATGTAGTAATAAATGTTAAAAAACAGAAGAAGAAGAAGTTACGCGATTTGAGGTTTGGAAATGGAGGTGACTTTCGTCGTATACGTGATAATAAAGTTGAATATTCTACAGAATTATTTAGTGGTAATAAAACCAATGAAAAAGAACAACATCAAATCACCAGCACAAGATTAAATTTAGAGACAGAAAATAATGACCATTGGGTTGAGGAGGTGCATACTAACAACAGTGATGGATTAAACAATACTCATACATATAATGAAATTAGTGATTCGGATGGGGATAGTTCCGGTGAAGATGAACCGGGGGATAATGAATCGGCGGTGGTCGGGTTATCCTCCGCTACTATACCCCCGTCTCATTTGGGATGGGCTAATATTAGCTGTGCATCGGGGGGTAATTGTACTGATAATAACTGTTGTGGCGGTAGTAGCAGCAGTGATGAAGATGAAAATGATGTTGGACCAACCACTAAAACATCATCCCTTGTTAGAGGTCAGCACATTCGTATATCAGGGGGCTTTAATATCACCCAATCAAACTTGATAACCGAATTAGAAGCACTCGGGGCAGCTAGTGTTGAAACGGGTAGAACCCTCGGGAAAGCAACCATTTTAATTAAGGGTACAAACTGCAAAGATGTATTACTCAAAAGTGCCAAGGAGAGGAATCAAAATGAGGCTGAACAGAATGTACTTATACTAAATGAGGTTGAACTCATTGCCCGGCTATACCGTGATGGGTGCTCCCTCTCAGCATCAATTACCTCAACTAATATTAATGAATCCAACCTTGCGGATCAGTACATTGATAAATGCCACTTTATGTCGGTCAACAGTCAAAGCAGCAGTGGTCTAAAGAAGAAGTGTGACATGACCCTACCAACAGAATTGGAGAAATGTTACAATGATGATGAAGTAGTAATTGAATATGGAGATCATAACTTCACAGATCCGCGTATCCGATTTAAACAAGGTGATAACAAGAATGAAAAGAGACAGATGAATATTAGAGTCATAAGAACTAAACGGAAAGGGGAAATAGATTGGCAGTATCATTACAAGTTTTATTACATCAAGTCGGGAGGACAATTGTTTCCATACTGTGTACAACATGACCGCATTCGTTACGACTGCAAAAAATGCAACAAATGCACTCATCTTGATCCAGTAAAAGGAGATGGTTTCCCCAATCCTCATAAACAATGTATAATCTGCTGCCCTTGGATTGCATGTAAAGACTGTGGTATGGAAGCGCAAAAAGAATTTCGATCAGCACATGATCCAGAGTCTAGAAACCGTTGTGCTCGATGTTACAGACTTGCTACAGGAAATGCAAGGATAGAGGATATATGTATAGAATTCATTCGCAATGCTAATATCCCCATTTCAAGTGCTAACAAAGAAGTCTTTGGTGGATTAAGCTACCGACCTGATGCTGAGATCACAGAGAGTCCACTCAATGACATATCATATGAATGTGATGACGAGAAGGGACATATCTACTATCCCGTGAATGATCAGCACCAGCGAACGGTGGAGCTCAATGAGCGACGACTCGATGAGAAGGGCAAGGTTACTATTCGTCAACACCCTGTACACATCTGGGACAGTACACAACAGACTGAACAGAATCAAGTCATGGCTAATACTATCATTGAATACTTGTTTAAAGATCTTGGCCAACGAAGTGATCGACAGGGAGGAAAGAGAGTCATCGTTTTCATTGGACATTCTTGTACTAACCCCCACTACAAAAGGGCTATAGAGGAGAAGAAACATGGATACTGGGACGAGGTATTCTTGATCGACCCCATTACTCCCAACAGGAAATGGCTTGAGAATGATGGATCCAGCATTTTAGGATATCACACTAATGTTTAAAATGTTAGTTATAACCGGATCTTTCTATTATAACCCCATGCACGACCTCCTCATCAACAAAAGCTGTCATATTTGCGGAGAAGGCCATCTCCCAGCTACAACATGCACGATCATCATCAACATAACAAAAGAAGACGCATCATATTATTTGCGGAGAGGGACATGTACGACATACTACGGCCACGTTAGGAGGGATATATGCCAGTTTAACATGATGTGTATGTGGTTGGATGATGGGAGATGTTTATAATAGATCTTTGCTTTGTTTATATGTTGTGTTTCTTCTTTTATATTATGCTCGTCGTATATTATAGCTCTTTGTTGCAATAATTTATGAGAGGTTTGCAATGAAGGGTAGTCAGAGCATCAATATCAAGAGCAACAAGAGGTCCATCCATCATTCTTGGATGTGAGTTGCACATGTGAAAGGTGATGTGTAAACTGTGTTTAACGGAGTTTATTAATTTGGCGAGGGGCCCCTCGCCGAATTGATAAACTCCGTTAAAACACAGTTTACACATCACCTTTCATCATGGCAACTCACATCCAAGAATAATAAATGGATGGACGAGCAAGACTACCCTTCATTACAATTGCAATGAATCTCTCATAAATTATTGCAACAAACAACTAAATATACGACGAACATAATATAAAAGAAGTAACACAACATATAAACAAAGCAAAGCACATATCTATTATAAACATCCCCCCATCATCCAACCACATACACATCATGTTAAACTGGCATATATCCCTCCTATCATTAGCAATGGTTGCCGTCAACTCGTTACCTGCATCTGCCTTCTCCGTCGGTGGCAACAATAACAGTAGACAGCATAGACGATCGAAGTCTCAAACTGCAAAGATATTAACATCTACTTACACTCTAGCATCGGGCATCATCGGGACATCGTCTTCATCTGCATCGTCGTTGAGATATATGGATGAGAGAGATGAGTATTGTACTACAAGTAATATAACTGATGAGTGGTCACTCCGACTTCCTACTGCCGATCAAGAGTTACTACAAGATGATGTAATCTCTCAAGATGTCGATTCGGCGAATTCAAGAGAACCTCAGGAAGTTGCAGCATCTGCATTGCCCACCAAGACTACACACTGGGCAAATCGATTGGATACTAGATTTGAACATCGAATGAAGTCACCGCAAGATCTAGCGGAGACTATCGATAGTGTTGCAACTAGTGTCCAAGCTGTATCCTCAAGCGCTGCTCCTCATGCTGTCCAAGCTGCTCATCAGCCGATACTCGAGGCAGCAAAAGCATTTGTACCCGTCGCCATTGAAATGATTGCAACTGCTAATCACATACCTTTGAACTAGAGGGTGTTTTGCAAGAGAGTGGGCCTTCTCAAGATGGATAGAATGTACATATAATATGGGGAAGAACAAGGGGAGGATCCGCTTCCACATTTTTGATAGTATTGATCTCTTGTATTGAACAGTGACTCATGTATTGAACACATGTATGAAATAGAAATAATGATAGGAGAACATATAAAGAGAATAGTTATGAACATAGACTAAAAGCCTGCTTGTTTGTTCATTCTATTTCCCCTCTCGGTCTCTCTCTCTCTCACTCCCTCTACTCGCTCTCTCCAGGTATCCTTCTCCTCTCCTCTTACATATCAAAGATCCTATAGAACTAAACAAACATCTAGCTTATCATCTTTGCCTATGGCTAATGGAAAGTCCGATAGTTGCATCCCCCGCCGCCCCCTCCCGCCCTCTGCCTGCTTATATCGGCACTTCATTCTATCCTTCACATCCTCTACTGATGGCGCCTTAGGCCCCAGGATACCAGACGGATACCACACCTCATTTCCTTTTCGCCTCACAAATTCAGCAAAATGACGGCATACTGTAGGCGGCTCATCGATTCTCGTTTGCTCATCACTTGACGCGGTTCAGAAGTGACACACAAGTCTCTTGTTGTTCAGCCGTCTCGATACTCTCCTCGCTACGAGGCTTTCACTCAGACTTGCCACGCACTTTCAGCATTAACGTTGTATGCTTAGGCACGTACCATACTAGCATGAATGATACACTTGACCAACATGCATCTAGTCAACACGGTCTTGTGCCACGTCCAGACCGAACACTTGAAAGATATGTGTCACGCTTTGAGCTGCCTCAGCCACTGGCCACAGACACTGATATGTCTCACGACGATCGACATTCAGAAGACTTGTGAATCAAAGTCCGGGGGTAGACGAACATAAGATATGCACAGGATGAGAGAAGAGAACTAGAAGGAAAGATAGGTTGAGTAGTAACGCAAAAAGCCACTCCAGTTTATAAAATAACATAAAACAGCAGCAATAAAGGCCTATCCTTTATCACAACCTAGTATCATTTCCATCTATATCGGGGGGGAATATCCCATTACCACCACCTATCTCATACGTTTCCTTTTGTATGTGAGGTTCAGCCACCGTTACTTCCACTAATCAGACACGAAGACATACCAGACAGTATAGGGGGAGTACTCCACATGCAAATACTGCCTAGATACATCAACTTCCAATCTAGCCGCACTATCATCACACATCATTAAGTTGCTCTCTTAGCCAATCCGCAACAAAGTTTATGAATCACATCAATCCAACAAAACCAAAACCAATCCCAAGAAATCAGCATGGGGGTATGTACCTCGCGGCATACTAATATCCAGATAACAGACGGTATGATTTGTCGAATCCCCAATGATGAATCAGTTTTA
>Ga0214477_100844_pt1 | contig 18796 bp, 14 predicted proteins | sample M1_20Mar14CPVII9_FD_165058 | JGI IMG/M metagenome (GOLD analysis project Ga0214477, IMG submission 165058) | Marine eukaryotic communities from Monterey Bay, California, United States - M1_20Mar14CPVII9sort6BwellC16 | ecosystem: Environmental > Aquatic > Marine > Unclassified | place: USA...
CTTTTGATATCGACTATCCTATATCGAAATGATCCTCAGGTTACTCTCTATACGATGGTATGTTGTCCCGGAATGATTGATACAGTTAACTTTGTTTAATACTAGGATACCTATATCTCGGTCATTTCGAGATTTTGAGCGTTACTTTTGGCCCTGGTCATAATAGGTTTTAAACTCGTACTAAAACAACCTCAATAAAGCCAAAACTCTCATAAAAGGATACCTTCAGTGCAGTTATCCTTCAAAACGGCAAATTCGCCAAACCACAGAATTCGCTAAAAGTTGCAAATAGCAATAGACACTACTTTCAGCGGCAGTGTTTGTCACAATATCATTGCAGTTATACCCACCGATATAGTGTTAATTAATCACAGTTTTACGCTCTTTCTTCAATCGATAGTAATCCTGCAGTATCTCGTCGAATCAATCTTTAGTTTTAAAAAATCATACCAGTGTGCACAAGGACCAAAATACTACACTGAACCTCTTATCAATATATCAGCCGTCGTCGTCGAATAACAATAAGTTAATACACAATACAAAGACATAAAAGATGAGTGAAGAAGCAATAGCACAAGAAATTCAAGCACCATCACTACCACCCCTTGCTGGTCAACAACAACAACAGCAACCACCACAACCCACTGGTTTTACCGAAGTGGGTAACATTGAAGATGCCGTAGCACAAGCATTCGCCAACGCAAACGCCGCCGCGGCAGCTGAAGCTGAACAAAGTAATAAACAACCACCACCACCTACACTTGATCCTGCAATTTGGGAGAATTTACTTGGACAGTTACGTTATAAGTTACGACAAATGGATCCAGGTGAACGGTATGAACATTGTGTGGAGATACAAAATTTGGCAAGGGTGGAGGTTAGTTCACGATCGAATATTATTGCTAGTCAGTTGGGTGGTGGTGCTAGTGCTGCTGCTCAGCCATAGAGCTGTGTATGTGTATGTGGTGTGGGAGATTTACACCTGGGGTATAAAAATTGCGATTTTGTTGGGGATTGATTAATAGGAAAGAGAAATATATTATTGATTATTGAGGGGCATGGGTACAAATCAGGAAAGAAGAGGAGACATCGTATTGGTGGGCAGTGCCATTATTATATGTCAGAATTGGCTGATGATCATATTACATAAAGTTTCATACTTGTGGGTGTCATCTAAGAAGAGATAACTTTGGGATTGGACTAAAACCTAGTAAGAACAATTAGCACAAACCTCTTGCCTTATCTTGCCTTATCTTTGTATTACGTCGTTAGTCCTAATTCTACAACTCTATCCCTCGCATCACTTTTTGTCTCATCTTGACGCTTTTGATACATCCGTAGAGTATTTGCGTATTCATCTTTCGTAACTAACCCCTCCATGTACCTCGTCTTCACTTCTTCCAACGATTCTTCAAGTCCAGCCCTCGCTGCAATTATGAAGTGCTTTATTGCCCGATTATTATTGCCAACTGTCTCCTCTATGATACCAAGCATATGCCTTGCCTCTATATTCCCGTTCATTGCTCCCATTTCAAAGTAATATCTGGCCTTCTTCCAATCGTCATCTACACCGTGTCCATACAAATAAGATCGACCCAAATTGAAATATCCGCCTGCACAACCTCGCTCACCGGCCTTAAGATACAACTCATTAGCTTTCATCAAATCCAATGGCATGCCCCAACGTCCAACGGAATAACATTGCCCAAGTACTTCAATTGCATTGGCATTCCCCGACTCAACTAGCTTTAAAGTTCGTCTCCCTTCCTCGTCACCATCTATAGGCAATGGCATCCTACAGAATGGACATAGTTTACGATCAAATTCAGGCTTTCTTCCTTTCTGAAGTTTCCCGTGTAAATTACTCTCAACCAATGCAAGAATACATCCACTACATATAGTTTTGCCACAACATGATTTGAACCTAACTTGATCTATACTTGGCAATGGAAGTAGGCAGATTGGACATTCTTCCGGCTGTTCATCATGTAACTCGGCAACTCTTCTCTCACATTGTTTCTTATGTTTAGTTCGATGTTTCTTTTTACATGCGGCATTGCAATACTTGACCATCTTGCATTTGTTACATGTATTGTTGGCTCCTTCCTTGCTACAATTGGCACATACTGACTTATTGATACCGTTATCTGCCGTGCTCATATTCTGTAACATATTGTTAACCTCACATACACCATCATCATTTGATTTTGATGCACCATCATTGCAGACATATGATGTGCTCATTTTTATAGTAAATTATAGCTGTTCCTGTGTAAAACCTCTGCCAACGACGATATATATTAATAACGATACTAATATCACTACCAATCCAGAGAGAATTAAAGAATAGGAGCCACGGCAATTGGTAACATGAGAAGGACTACAAGTTGGTTACACCTAATTGTGTATTGATTGTCGGCGGTGGTGATACTGCACGTTGCAAGACTTTCACTGCTAAAAACACAAACTAAAAATGCGTATTATATGATGAGATGATCGCAATATGATTAGTACAGAGCATTGTATAGGTAATTAGATGAAAGCCGCCAACATTGTCTAACAAGAGAGCTCTCTTTGTAGGTACTCTCATGGTGAAACTTCATTGTGAAACTTTTGTTCGAAAATCCACACTATATGATGAAGCGTACCTAACTAATGCTACTAGCCCTCTAGCACTAATAGTTATCCACCTCGTATGCAAATAATATTGGATATAGATTAGTATACACCCTTTCGATCGGTAGTTTTTTCATAGTATCCGGCGGTCTACATTTAGAGACATTGAATAGTTCAGAGTTCACTTAAAATTATTACCACCGAATTCATTCACCTAGCTAAAAGAGAAAAAAGAGGATAGTTTAACATGAGCACAAGAATACATGTAGGAACTCCAATCAAGAATTTTAGAGGCTGGGCTATCACCGAAGTCAAGTTTTATGGATATGCTAATCTTCCTACGGCAAGAGACGAATATGTTATATCGCCTGAATTTTCATGCTTTGGTCATCAGTGGACATTGGAAATCTATCCTGGCGGTAGATCTGAATCAGCTGAAGGGTTTACTACCGTAGCTCTTACCAATTTATCAAATGCGGGTATTAAAGTTGAATATGGTTTTAATGTAAGAAATGCAGATGGCAGAGAAGTGGTATACGGTAAAACAGACACGAAGGAGTTTGTTGCAGATGGACAGCATAATGAGGAAGAGGACGTCTGGAGTGGCTATTACTACGCAAACTTTGCAACGAGATCAGAACTTATCGATTTACTAGTAGATGGTTCTTTAGTTATTGAAGTTCGAATTAGGCCTTCATATACCAACAAATCGATTACTCAGTTTATACCAACAAATCCAATCAATAAACATGTGCTCGAATTATTCAATGAAGAAGAAACAGCTGATGTAGTATTTGAGGTAGGGGGAGAGCAACAAAAGGGTAAACGCAAGAGGGCTAAGACCTCTTCCACTAACTTTTACGCACATCGAATTATCCTGCAAAAGTGTTCTCCGACGTTGTATGAGATGTGTAAAGCGGACGGAGAGGAGGGAAATGTTACTACAGTGTCAATTACAGATGTCAAGCCCAAGATTTTCGAGCATATGATTTACTACGCATATGGAGGTAAACTATCTGATGAGGATTTATCCGATGCAAAGGATATCATCAATGCCTGTGACAAGTATGGATTAGTTCACCTAAAGCTTGAGGCAGAAGCTGTTTATGTTGAATCAACCGAAATCACGATGGATAATATGATGGATAACTTACTCTACGCCGACTCCAAGAACCTTGCTCTACTGAAGGAGGCAGTAATGGATTACATTGTTGCAAACAAGCACGATATTATTGGCAAAGTGTCTTTCGACAACTTCCCTAGTCATCTTGTGACTGATTTGCTGACAGCCATGGCAAGAGGAGAAGAGGCGGGGGATGATGAAGAAGAAGACAAAGTCAAATACAACAAAATGAGGGTAGGAACGTTAAGAAAGATGCTGGACGAGAATGGATTCGATGTAGATGGGTCTAGGGAGGCTATGATTGCTCTACTCAAGGAACACGATGATGATGATAACGATGATTGAACTTGTGGAAAGGATGGGACGGGGGGAAATGTGAAGTGTGTCAGATCAGGATAAAGTTAGATATAAGCGCACTAAGTAAATGAGTTGATTATGTTTCAATTGCAACTATCTTAATACCTAAAACCTAGTAATCATCTCCTTCACAAAATTTATTCTTGTGTACCAAGCTCCATTTTCTGCAACTGGTCATCATTGATTTCAAATAGCATTGATGATTTGGATTGTCGTAATGTGGCTGTTGATGCTAACGATGGTATATCTTCCTCCAATCTCTTGTGCAACATCTCTCTTGTCACATCCCTTGCTGCCTCCTCACTTGATATAACAAACAACGATGCATAATGTAAACTATCTTCTCCATTCTCCATCATATCTAAGCTATCTTCATCATTATCCGATTGTTTTACTACCATAACAACTCCATTCAATCGGGACTCTTCTAACCTTTCTTGTATACTAACTTGTGTTATATCTTTACTTGACTTTGATAGAGCAGTGGTATTGAATGCTATATATCCTCTAGCATCATTATTAATGAATTGACATAATGTAAACAATTGTATGATATGATTCCATAATATATCTTTGTACATGTCAGTATCAGAATCATAGTTGTTTGCAATAGAGTTGATATCTCATCATATCTTTTTAGGATTGTATTCTCGTTACTGTTCATATCTCCATCCTCGCCATCCGATTGATTATTAGATGAACATCTACCACCATACTCTACAAGATAATTCCGTATCATTATTTCATCATATGCTTCTAACACTGCCTCACCTAGTATATACCCCTCTTCTACATTCACATCAACATTACTACTACTTGATCTAAGAGATGTAATGTAGTTTGATATACCCAATAATATACCTGCTATTCCCTTCTTCCTCTTTCTTATTCTACTACCATTATTATTAGTAGATTTTGCATTAGTATTATGGTGATAATGTAAATTGTTGGACATGGCAATACCAATTCGAATAGCATTAATTGCCTCTCTGTTAGTTTCAGTAATTAATAATTCTGTTTGTGATTTTAGTTTGTGTATTTGAGATGTGATTTGATGTGGATAGATTGTTATTAGTTTTAGATCTTGTCGCTGTATTGCATTGTTATTGTTGATGTTGAGTGTTTGTTGTGATGTGTTGTATTGTAATATGATGAATATAAATGCTAGTATGATAATACCAATGAGAAATAATAGTACCGTTCGACATTGTGATATTGAATTGTTAGCTGTGGCTTGTTTGTAATGCTTTACAAATAGTTCCATCTCATCTTTTTCGTTTATATTGTCTGCATTATTGTTACTTGCATTCTCTTCGTCATCTCGACGATGGCGGCGTTGACGTAGAGAAGAAGATGCCGTCATGCTATTGCAATTTCACTCTCACCTGCTTGCAATTTGATTTTTGATCACGATGAATTCTGATATACCCCTAAAGTTCTTAAATCAATCAATAAGATCAGTGTATGGATTGGATGATTGTGTTGCTATATCTCTCGCTTGTATCAAAGGAAGGAGAGCACAGCTTAGCGCTCTTGTGTGAACTTTTGAGGATACCATTTTTGTACAGAAGCCCGGTATCCTAAATAATATTGCCCTTAAATAGCGCAGCAAGCATTGACAGAAGCCCCTCCTCTAATCAGTACCAAAACTTTAAGAGCTAGCTTACTCTCGCAACCTCTATGTTGCTTGATACTAAGCTTTATAAGCTCAAGACGAGGTACATATCAATCTATGAGAAGAATATATAGATGAACAATATCGACGTCAAAATTATGCGAGCATCAATCCTATACCTCGTCGGTCTCGTAGACTATGCCAATGCCAATACAGCAGCAATATACAATGTAACTGCAAATACAATAGTTCAACAGCAACCATACGAATCATCTAACATAGCATCAGTATCTTCAGTAGACATTGACTCGCAACAGCTTGATATATTCATTGATACACAAAATTCACATCATACACAACCAGCAGTGGAGGAGGCTCCACAAGTTTATAAACAAGGATATCAACAAACAATCGAGGTATCGCCAAGCACTAATGAATTTACTAATAATGAGTTGATTATTTATCAACAAATATTATTGGATGGGTATACTAACGCCCTGCCTAATGAGGATGATGAGGTGTCAATCAAGATTATTGAACAAGAATTAACAACATTATACGGAGCAAATTCTACATCTAAAAACTTGATAACACTATCCTTTGTACTATCTCACAACACTTCCAACAACAATAACGGGCAGTCTACTGCTACTACATATGAAGAGTATACAAACAAAAACTTAAATGACATGACATCCAAATTACAATCTGCCAATCTGCCAGTTGTACAAGTGTTTGATATTAAGTCAAATGATGAGTTGGATTATAATTTGGAGAGTATTATTGCTACCAACTCACCTACTGTACAGCCTACTATGGAACCTACTGAACAGTCTACTGAACAGTCTACAATGATACCTAGTGTGTCTCCGGTTACATCTCCTCCTAGTACTGATTCTCTTAGTACACCTTTTCCTACTGTCTCTTTATCGGATAGTCTACCAGCTTTAAATAACGTGATGAATTATGTAGTTGATTCAAAGATGGTACTTTACAGCTCAAGCCAAACAACTGATGATATCAATAATGAAGTAGTATTTTCAGATGCACAAAAGGAACGATGGGAAGAGGTTACACGAGATTATATTCTAAAGTCAATTCAAAGTACAATCGATAGTGCCGAGGGAAGTAACGGGGTAGGTGAAGGAGCAGGGGGGTTGGATGTCTCTGTGTCATTAAACACATATCAAGTATTATTCACTCCTCAGTCAGAGGAAGAGGAACAGACGTCGAACCTACGAAGAAGGTTACAACAACAAGTATCAAATGTGGATACTCTACCATTGGAACTTGACTTTACAACCAACATTCAACTATCCAAACAACCCCAAAAAGAAAAGGTCTTGAATGGTAATGAATTGGTGTCATCTGCCTTTCGTAGTGTAGAGGATCAGAATGAATACATTGCACTACTCAATGATAGTACAAGCGAAGAAGAAGAAGATACAAATGATATCATGAACAATGTACAAAGTATCACATTGGAAGTAGACAACGAAATAGTTACCGAATCAAGTAATAAAGAAGAAGACGATAAGACAGTAGTATTTGAAGAAGTCGAGGCCGAGACACAATCTACAACTAATGAAGAGATGAATGAACGAGATATGTTAATGTATATCATCATTATAGTCCTTGGTGCCACGTTCCTATGTTCGATCACGGTATGCTGCTGCTGTGGTAGTAGTAAGAAGAAGTCAAAGAAGAAGAATGAGGAAGGTAACAAGTCAAAGTCACTTGCCGAATCTGATTCAATGGCGGCGGCAGGGTATGATATTGAACAACAAGAAGATACTAGTAGTGAAGATGGATCATCAACAAAGTATGACACTGCCGGATCCCAATCATCCCAATCTCAATCAGAGAATAGTCAAGCAGCAGTATATCACAGTATAAGTATCAAAGCACCACGAGGTAAACTTGGTTTGGTATTAGTAAACAATGTAACAAATGATTTAGCAGGCATAACAAGAATTAAAGATGATAGTATATTAAGTAATCAAGTAAATGTTGGTGATTTATTATTAAGTGTTGATGAAATAGATTGTCGGGGTATGTTGGCATGTGATGTTAGTGAATTAATTGGTAGTCGATGTGAGAATGATGAACGTGTATTGGTATTGTTACGAGAAGCATAATAGTTTGATGTGTGTATTGTATTTGGTTAAAGAATGTACATGATAGTGATAATAAGAAAGTGTATAGTGATAAAATCCTGTTTGACATTTGATCACAAACTAATGTGAGTCTATTCCCTTGCAATAGCTTTAGCACCAATCACTGATCCTCACCTGTCACTGAATAATTGATTTAGGATAGATATGGCCCTATACAGACCTTGGCAATGGAAAATGAAAAGCCAAGACGAGAGGATACAACAAAAAGTCTTGCCAATCATTTTCTGGACACATGATGTGCACGATTCCTTTTGTTCGGCAATTGAAGAAGTAGTACTATCCCCTCTTTTACTACTACTTACTGAGATAATTGCAATTGAAACATGATCAGTTCTAGTACTTATTACTCTTACACAGGATGGATCTATGTTCATCAATCGTCATTCTCCTTGAGTAAAGCAATCATAGCCTCTCTAGATCCATCAACATCCAATCCCTTTTCATCCAGCTTCTTCCTCAATGTTCCTACCCTCATTTTGTTGTATTTGATACGTTCTTCGTCTTCTTCTCCGCCACCTTCAGTTTGTTCTTCCCCTCTTGCCATAGCAGTTAATAAGTCAGTCATCATCGAACTGGGTAAATTATCAAATGATACCTTGCCGATAATGCTGTGCTTGTTTTTCACAATGTAATCCATTACTGCCTCCTTTAGTAAGGCAAGATTCTTGGAATCGGCGTAGAGTAGATTGTCCATCATATTATCCATTGTAATTTCAGTCGATTTTACATAACATGCCTCCGCCTCGAGCTTGAGATGAACTACCCCATACTTATCACAAGCATCAATGATATCTTTTGCCTTGTTCTTTAAATCCTCATCAGATAGTTTACCACCGTATGCATTGTAAATCATGTTCTTAAAAATATCGGGCTTGACATCTGTAATTGAAACCGTAGTAACTTCCCCTCGATCTACTACTCCACACATCTCGTATAGTGTTGGAGCACACTTTTGGAGGATAGGTCTGTGAGCATGAAAACTGGTTATACATCTCTCTGTCCTTTCTATATCTAGTTGTTGCTCACCTACCTCAAAGACTACATCTGCTGTCTCCTGATTCATAAATAGTTCGAGCATATTTTTGTTGATTGGATTTGTTGGTACGAACTGAGTAATTGATTTGCCAGTAGACATATCCTTCATGCGAACTTCTATAACTAACGATCCATCTACTAATGCATTCATAAGTTTTGATCTTTTGGCAAAGTTTTTAACGAACCAGGTATTATTCCTCCCTTGATAATTGGTACCACGAGGTGCAAACTCAGTATTTGATGTTCTATCATATACCACCTCTCTGCCCTCTTCATTTCTAACACTGTAACCATAACGAACTCTAATGCTTGTGCTTGACATATTGGCAAGATCTACTGCAACATACCCTTCGTCTGATTCAGCTCTACCACCAGGATATATGCATAATACCCATTGATGACCAAAACATGAAAATTTGGGTGATACAACATAATTTCCATTACCTCTTGTTGTAGATAGATCAGCAAATCCATGAAAGCATATATTAATTGTCGTCCATTCTTCAAAGTTCTCCGGTGGCGTACCGACGTCAACTCTATTTATGCTCATATTATCCTCTGTTGTTGTTATAAGAAAGTTCACCTATAATTTTTTTTCAGTTTCGATAATTGTGCAACTATTCAATATCTCTAAATATAGAGCGAATACTATGAAACTACTACAAATCGAAAGGGTGTTAAAAACTGATCTATACCTACACTATGTTATTTGCATACGAGATGGATAACTGTTAGTACAGTCAATATAGACGCTCCCGCTTGATATTCTCTTGATATTGAACACTTACTATAGCGGGAATAAAATATTCCCCGTGTAATAAATTTGTTATTTCAATTGTGTAACATGCATATTATCATTCATCATACAGGAGAAGCAGATAGGAGATCATATACAATATACAGAGCTGTTGTAATATAATCACCTCTAACTTGCCACATTATTATATTTAGGTATTATATTATTTTGAGGTGATTTGACGACGGACTCTCAACTTTCTCTCATCAAACATTAGATGGTTGTTTAGTTATTGTAGTAGGTGAATCGATTAGTTGAGAGATCAGTTGGTATTAGCCATCTTCTGCAAAGTACTTTCATCTCATATTATTGTTCTATATATTCATCGGTTTTGCGGCGGTGCCATACAGTCGTCATCATACTTTATAAAAACGAACGCATCATATGCACAAAATTATATTGAGGTATACAGATTAATAGATATTTATTTTATGATGGACGATAGTATCAATAACGCAGACGTATTTATATATACAGAGGGAGCAGAAGTACCTCGTGACGTGGTTCGTGTACGAGTTCATCCATCTGTCACTGTAATTCCCGAGATGGCATTTAGATATCAAAAAAGGTTGGAGGAGGTTGAACTTTGTGAGGGATTAGTAGAAATTGGGAAACAGGCATTCATGCAGTGCATCTTATTAAAGAACATCATAATACCATCTACTGTTACATCAATTGGGATGCAGGCTTTTGCAAGTGTGCAATCAAATATTCTCCTGCCCGACGGTATTGAAAGTATTGGAACTTATGCATTTGCCTGTAATAGCCATATCACAAATTTTAAAGTACCTACTGTGATAATGCCTATTCCTTCAGGAATGTTTAGTGCGTGTATAGGAATGTTTTCTGTTGAGATATCAGAGAATCTCACTCAAATTGTACAGAGTGCATTTCCTTTTTGTAGTTCGTTACGAAATGTTGCCTTATCGTCTGATGCTGAGGTAGTTGCAAGTGGCCAATTTGATAGGTATTATGATAAGTGCAGAGATCTACATAAACTCTTTGGTACAACAGAACAACTCATAAATGCGCTGAAACATCGGTTTGATAATCTACCAATACACAAAATGATATACTATCAATCATACAATAATGTTACAGTGGATCAACTCAATAATGCAACAGATATTAGAATTAGTCGTCGTCGAAGCAAGTTGAATCCATCTGGCAGTCAACAAGATTGTATGGGTATGACCCCTCTGCATATTATGGCATGTTCCACAGTCCAAAATATTGAATTATATAAAGTATTAGTTGATAAGAATCCCGAGACTTTAGTTACAGAAGACAGATGGGGGGCGTCACCACTATTTTATTCAATATGGGGGGATGCCCCTGGTGAGATTATTGAGTTCTTGGTTGAACGTTACAAATCAGTGTACCCTGATTACGTAATGAATTGGACTAGCATGTTAACAACTTTGGGCATTGCTGGAGTACCCGTGGAGGTGATTCAGAATCTTCTTGACTTGCAAGAAGAATCTTTTCATGATCAGTCGATTGATTGGGATGCAGTTATTGAGAGGTTGCCAGTTGAGCCGAATAGTAGGACTTATGGTTACTACTTCAGTAGGAGAGAAGCATTTCAACTTCTTGTTAAGTGCAGTTTTACGGAGCGTATCAATGCCATTGGTTTGAAACGGTGGCGAGACAATGTGATAGACACAGTGATGAACCCAGGTTTTAAAATTATGGATGTTAAGGAGGATACATGGCTCAATGGTATCAAATCCAAACTCAGTCAATACGAGGACGAGTACAGCAATCTAAAAGAGGCCACATCACTGCTTGAGCTTGCCTTATGGGAGATGGAGTTGAATGATCAAAGCAAGAAAGGAAGACAGAACAAAAAGATGAAGATCGATAGGAAGCAATATCGTGTCAGCTGTGGAGCGGAAATTGTTATCCAGCACGTCCTACCGTATCTTCTCGCTGATGAAATTGAAACTATTGATGATAGCAGCGAGAGCGAGATTTCTGATAATGAGTTTGACTATTAGAATGTGAGTCTGAGGGGGAATGAAGTTGCAGAAAAATGAAACAGTACAACCTAATGTCATTACATTTACAATTACAGTACAGACCTATGGTATATCTACTACTCATACAAACTAGCAAACATTCTAACATTCCTAGCATCGCTAAGCTGCCTCTACTTCTACTTCTTCCCTAAGATATCCTCCTCTGCTGCTTACATTTCCATCATACAACTCGGATAGCATATCTTCATATGTTTTGATCACTACATGACGACGGATAGACATCTTTGTTAAATGATATGGAATGAGATAAGATAATGAGCTAGAGAAGCTAAATGACACAAGATGTGCACAATACCACTAGATACTAACCTTGGGAGTTACCATATTGTTCTCGGCAGTGAAAGGCGATACAAACAAGAAGGCTACGGGAATCTCAAACTTCTTGATATCATAACAGTTGAGCTTGATTTCAGCACTGATCAATCCCTTGACCCGATCGTCATTCACAAGCTCTTCTTCAGATACATCCTCCTCCGACAAGCCAAGTTCTGATCTAATCGATACCCAATCTGGCACCACAAGTGCTACATTGTATGGTCGATTAGCTCCTGTAACTACTACCTGAGATATGAAACGACTCATCCCAATAGCTTCCTCGATGGGAGTAGGACAAACATACTTGCCATTCTCAAGCTTATACTGCTCCTTGAGTCGTCCTGTTACTGATAGGAATCAATCACTACCAAGTTTACCAAGATCACCAGTATGAAACATTCGAGACTTGCCATCCGGAGCCAGTGATATAACCTCATCTGTAGCTTCAGGATTGTTATGATATCCCTTCATTACATTTGGACCACTGCAACAAATCTCACCCTCTTGATCGGGTCCTAAAGCATTGCCTTCTGAGTCTACTATCCAAACATGTACTCCTGGTATGACTTGTCCTACTGATCCTGCCTTTCTTTGACTCAATACATTCAATGCAATGACTGGTGACGTTTCAGTCAAGCCTGTGCATGATATATGAGGTGTGCATAAGATGTGAGCATAAGCAGATGTGTTCAGATATGTGCATAAGATGTGTTCATATGACATGTTTTAGCCAATCGAGACTCACCATATCCCTCACAGACTGGAATGCCAATGCTATCCATAAAGTTTACAATCTCTGACGGACAAGCTGCTCCAGCTACGAATCTGTGTGTAGAGATTGAGAGATAGATTTAGATAGGAACATTAATAAAGGATACCGAACACATGATATGCACAAAACAACTTATGCACATTTTCAACATACTCACCCTGCTCGTAGATTACCACCAAATCGATTTCTAATCTTTGACAGAACAATATCATCAAGTATCTTATGCTTCAGTCCATCTACTAACCCAAGAGGAGGTGCCACTTTGTCACAAGAACCATCTACTGAACTTCCATTTTGATATTGAGCATTGGCTTTACCAAGACGCAATGCCGATCTCATCAACGTTTGTTGAATAGGACTTGCATTATTCATTGTATTAATAACTCCATCATGTACCTTCTTATATAATGTAGGCACTGCATACAACAAGGTAGGCTTAACGAGTTGCAAATCATCAAGTATGTGAGGTATACCTCGACAGATACCCATACTTGCACCCTGTGATAATAAGCACCATAACTCACAAGTCTGACCGTAGGAATGTGCCCATGGTAGGAATGCTAATGATCTATCATTGGACGATGGAAAGTCTAATGTATGTTGTTTACCCATGTTTCGTCCAGCTTTGATGTTGGATACTTGATTGCTATGGATTAGCTCAACTCCCTTCGGTTTGCCGGTCGTTCCACTTGTGTAGATTAGATTTGCTAGATCATCTTCCAATGGTTCAACCACATCGTTGTCTAATATCATACTATTCTTCTCTACACTTTGCATAGCACCACGAAACGAATGTGGTTCATCTACAGGAGCATCTAAACACAACACTTCCGAAACTAACGGAGTATTAGACAACACTTCCTTCTTCACTTTTAGATAGATATCCTCAGTCGAACAGAATAATGCAATACAACCCGAATCATTGAGTATATGTGTCCAATCTTTGGGTAGTTGTGCTTCATACATTGGTACTAATGTAGCATTGAGTGAGTAGGTTGCCGCGGCGATTGTTGCCCATTCATGTCGATTGTTACTAATGATGCCAACCTTTGAGTAGGGTTGTACGCCTAATTGATGTTTTAGTACTGATCGACATAGTTTGACATTGTTTGCAAATTCTGAATATGTCATCCAGTTGAATGTGGATTTGTTGTAAGTACCGAACAGTGGATAGATATCGTATGCCGATGTGGCATTGCTAATCATTTCGTGGAGTGTGTTGAATTGCAAGTATCCATCTTTATCAATGATATCGTTCTTTGAAGTGTTGCTAACATGTTCATTGTATAGACTACGAACTCCAGAGTTGTTGGTTGTTGCAATTGCAGGTATTGTTGATAGAGGATGTAGATTTCGAGTGAGCAATGTATTAATTTTGTGTCGAGAAGATCGTCGTGCAAATCTCGAGATTGATGAGGTAAGAGTTGTCATTGAATTATTATCATCTATATGTATTCTATTGTCTATTATCGATAACCCTTCTTCTTCTCTATTATTATGAGACGATCATTGCATAAAGCGCTGAGCATTGTTGAGCCGCCGCATGGCGTGATTGCTACCTACTATCATTGTTCGTCATTTTTGACACCCAGAATTTGCTTGGTAAGAATGAACTCTCACAAATGTTTTTGGTATCCTCCCTCTTTAGCCTTAGCGAGAAGTTCAATCTTCAGCACTAATGTAGTACTGGTTGGTACTTATTGAAGGCTATAAAGGACTGTATGAATATAACTTCCTCCGCAATAGTATATTCTCGTATTATTATTGCATATACCCATCGGTTTTCGTGTGGCGCTTCATGTCATATAAAAAACTAACACACCTCACAAGTGCTCATTTCTTTTGATTTTGATAGGGTGAACCGATATTGATATTCTGACATACTCTAATTTGATATTGGCCAGCATATTCAAATCTACAATTGTATACTTCCATCTCATATATAGATCGGTATTCTGTGTCTCTTACTGCCGACAGAGTTCTTTATCGTACCTTACGTTTATAAAAACAACACATCATATGCACTAAAATTGGTATTGGTCTAGACATAGTATAAATTATCATGGCAGACGATAACAATAATGATGATGGTGTATTTGTATATACACAAGGGGCGGTAGTACCTCATGATGTTGTCCGTGTACGTATTCATCCTTCCGTTACTGTAATTCCCGAGGAAGCATTTAACCAACACGAGAAGTTGAAGGAAGTTGAACTATGTGAAGGGTTGTTAGTAATTGGTGTGAGGGCATTTTTCGGTTGTCATTCATTGAATAACATCAAAATACCCTTAACTATTACGACTATTGAAGATTCAGCTTTTGGGGGTGGTATTCAATCGCAGATGCGTCTACACGATGGCATTGAAAGTATTGGTCGATATGCCTTTTCATGTGGAAACATCACAAATTTCAAAGTGCCGCCTCTAATAAGTTATACCTCGAGAGGCATGTTCAGTGGATGCACAAGAATGTTTTCTGTTGAGATATTAGAAAGTGTCACATATATTCAACCATTAACGTTTTCTTCATGCATTTCTCTACGGAATGTGGCCATCCCACCTTCTGCAGGAATTGAATGGAATGCATATGGAAATGGTGGACCATACTCTGCTGTGTTTTGTAGAGATCTCGTACAACTATTCGGCGAACCACTTGATGAATCGTCACCTATTACCTATGCATTAAAACATCGCTTTGACAATCTTCCAATACATAAAATGATATACTACCAGTCATATAATAATATGACAGTAGATGAACTAAATAATTCAACAAATATTAGGATTAGTCGACGTCGAAGCAAGGTTAATCCATCTGGCAGCCAACAAGATTGTTTGGGAATGACTCCTCTTCATATCATGGCATGTTCAACGGCCCAGAATATTGAATTATATCGGTTATTGATCGAAAAGTACCCCGAGAATCTCATTACAAAAGATAGATGGGGTGCATTGCCATTACTTTATGCTGTATGGGGAGAAGCACCTAGCGAGATTATTCAGTTCTTGGTGAAAAGTTACACCTCCCTCTCCCCCGATCACGTATTGAATTTGACCGAGATGATACAAACATTGGGTGCTGCTGGAGCTCCTGTGAGGATTATTCAGAATCTTCTTGACATGCAGGAAGAAGATTTTCCTAACCAATTGATTGATTGGGTGGCTGTTATTGAGAAGTTGGCAGTAGAACCGAGGTGCGGTTCTGTCTGCAGGAAACAAACATATCAATTTCTTGTCAAGTGCGGCTTTATGGAACGTATCAACGCCATTGGTTTGAAACAGTGGCGAGACGATGTGATAAACACGGTGATGAGCCCAAGTTTTATCATGCCATATGATGTCAAGGAGGGAAATTGGCTTGATGGTATCAAATCAAAACTCATTCTATATGAGGCGGAGTACCACAGACTGAAAGAGGCCACATCACTGCTCGAACTTGCCTTGTGGAAGATCAAATTGAATGATCATGAGGGGGAAGAAAGGCAGAACAAGAAGATGAGGATAGAAGAGTCCGACGTACGAGAACAATGTCGTATCAATTGTGGAGCCGATATTGTAATTCAGCATGTTCTACCATATCTTCTAATTTCACCAGCTGATGCCGATGAAAGCGGTGCCACTGATGAGAGTAGTAGAAGTAGTAGAAGTAGCGAGAGTGATGGCGAGGCCAACGAGGCACACAACTTTATGTATTAAAGTCCGAAAACAATGTCTTATAAGTTGTGAATCAGACATTGTAATCCAACATGTTCTACCATTTTATGATAAACATGACGCAAGGCTGGGAGGTTGTTGGATACGGAGAGGAAAGAGACGAGGACGAGAAAATCAAGGCATATATTAGAAGGAAGGTATCCTTTATGCAATGCAGTGGCAGTAGTCAATCGCTGCAGGCGGATTATAATCATAACTATAGTATATAGTTACAGTACACACAATACGTCAACCAATATAATAATAACCATGAACCTTCGGACTCGGATAATTTATGACAATAGAACTACATAGAATTAGAATCTGCATTCTGAACAGTTATCATTCAAGTTTCATTAGTAGTCATTAGGGTATCCTGCATCTCTCTTGTTTGAGTAGTGTACTTAAAATGAGGACTGCTACCACGCAATACTGAACAAGTAGATGATGATGTATCAACCTTTTGATAGCAGCTTTCTCAGCTTGGCGGTAGGTATCCATTATCTAGGTATCCTTCGAAAGAGATTACAAGAGAATTCGTTTAGACCCAACTGACATCACTCGCTAACACAACACAACAAACCAATCTTTAACTGACCTAACCGACACTATGCGCCAAAAACGGCGAACAGCTTGTTTGATTGCTCATAATATGCAATAACCACTGTCATACATCATCATACTATTGATTGTGTGCTATATTCATACTAATTAATCCAAGGAAACTCCCATTGTAATTAGAATAGTATTGCAATATAATTCTCAAAAGAATAACCATGTCAAGCAATAACACCCCGAACATTGCTGCCTCCATCAACAATACATCAACTACTACTACACCCCGTACAACATCAATAGAGGAAATAACACCAAAAACAGCAACATGTACTGAACAATTATTGGCCTTGGCTGCAGCATCGCATGCTTCTGCTGATATGGCTGCCTCTTCTACACAAGAAGTCGACGATGATAATCAAGATGAAGAGAGTACGGTGAAGCAACTATTGCCAGTAACTTCCCCTATCAAGATTACAAACGGTCCATCAACATCAAATACTACTGCTAATAATAATGAGAAGGCACCAACTCCCGATAAAGCCGTCAGCAGCAACTCTCAAATGTCACCAACAACTGCTACTAAAATTATAACAGAGGCACAAACTCCAAAACATTGCAATAAGTCTCCATACAACACTTCCACAACAACTAATACCACTACTGTTAATAATACTAAGTTGAATAGCGAGGTTAATCATACCACAACAAATACGGTCAGCGGTTCAAATCCAATAGGTAAACAATTAAACCCCAATCCACCAGCTCGTAGTAAACCTATCAAACAATATTGGCCAACTCGATATTCAACTATTAATCAAAATGAACGACGTATACAGGCTGAATTGGGTAATTATTCAACATCATATGTCGAAGGTAATGTTGAGAGTAGTAGTAGCAAAGAGAGGGAAAAGAGGGAGAGGGATAGGATGATTAGGGAGAGAGATGCTAGGGATTATGCTCAGCGAAATTATAGTCAGCAACAGCAACGGAATATATATGAACAACAGCAGCAGCAGTATGTTAATGCTCATAGGAATATGTATGAAAAACAACCGTATGGGTATGGAGGTTCACCGCCTACACATTATCATCATAATCATCAACCAATGCCTCAGTTTGTTGTACCACCTCATAGCCGTTATTCATCTGGAAAGTATCATTATGAAGGGGGGTATCCACCACCGCATTATGAGGGTTATCCGCCCTCACATTCAGTAGCTCGAGGTGGGTATTACAGTAGTCCATCGAACTATCAACGTCAATATAACGTAGCGGGCTATAGTGCCGCTCAGGTGGCAACACATCATGCACCTCCTCAAGCTACGTATGGTAACACAACGGGTGGTTATGGAAGGAGTTATCAAGATAAAGAAGTTCCATTATCAACAGTCCCATCCACAGAGGACAGGTCCAAGGATGGTAGTTTACATGCCGTATCATCTAGCTTTTCAAATGAAGGTGTAGTAGGAAGTAGTAAGGCTTTAATGAAAAGCATGCAGAGTCCGGGTGTTGTTACGAGTAATGGTAGTGTTGGTGGTAAGTTGTACCTCTTATCGTTTGTTGTTCGTGCACATCTTGTGGCTTCTTCTCCTCTTCACTTGACTGCTGAGCAGTTGTATTCTTGGGGGTCTGAACAGCCGACGAACTCTCGGCAACTTCCTTGGACACACCAGTATCCTCAGCCTGTTTCTCAGTC
>Ga0214477_100845_pt1 | contig 18774 bp, 13 predicted proteins | sample M1_20Mar14CPVII9_FD_165058 | JGI IMG/M metagenome (GOLD analysis project Ga0214477, IMG submission 165058) | Marine eukaryotic communities from Monterey Bay, California, United States - M1_20Mar14CPVII9sort6BwellC16 | ecosystem: Environmental > Aquatic > Marine > Unclassified | place: USA...
CATGATTGTAAGTCCCTCTACCATACTTTTACAGCCCCATGTTGGCGGGTTTCATGCCTCAGATCAGGAAAAAATCGTGATTTCCAGCCAACCTCAGGACACGTTTGGCCATCAAGTGGGGGTATAAAAGCATGCAGGTTGTTGAATAATAGATGTTTGGTATTGTATGGATGTATAACAAGGTCAGTAACACTGCCAGCATGATTGTAAGTCCCTCTACCATACTTTTACAGCCCCATGTTGGCGGGTTTCATGCCTCAGATCAGGAAAAAATCGTGATTTCCAGCCAACCTCAGGACACGTTTGGCCATCAAGTGGGGGTATAACAGCATGCAGGTTGTTGAATAATAGATGTTTGGCATTGGGTAGGTATATAACAAGGTCAGTATAGCACTGCAAGAAAAGCCTCCACTCTTCACCCATAACTAATCTTTGCAAACCTGTTGGGTAATCACCACTGAACTGAAATTATCCACCACAAAATTTATCCAACAAAATACACTCTCCTCAGAATAGGCCATCTGCTATCTCTATATCTATTGCAATTGATATTGATTATTGATTATGGTTAATAATCATACACACGATGGTGATCCCACCTTACCCTGTGGTAATTGTGATAAGCGCCATGCCCGTACTGAGAAAAACTCTGCCGTTCACAACCACTCTCCTCATCGAACAATGTTTCATACAACAAAGATCATATCCGCCCTAGCTATTTCTGCGATTACACTGGTACCAGGATATGGTATTCCCACGGTTGCAACTGCAATATCACTTCCATGGAAAGGGGAGAATATTGCCTCCCTACGCAGTGGTAATTATGCAAAATTTGCAAATAGGCAGATTGGGACAACACATCATGTGATTAGGACTTTACAAACTACTACAGAAGACCATTCTGACCACGACCACGGGGAGGAGGAAGTGGTAGAAGTAGACGATCATTCTGGACATGATCATGGAGAGGAGGAGGATGTAGAAGTGGACGACCATTTTGGACACGATCATGGAGATGAAGAATTTAGTGATAAGTTGACAAGCAATAATAATGCCCAAGAAGATTCAAGTTTACCATGGGGGCAGGTAATTGGTGCATCCCTCCTTGTTAATCTTGCTACTTTATCGGGCGTTTTTATTATATTGGCGGTATTTGTACAACAGGGTTTCCTTAAACTGCGTGAGAAACGAAATGGCAGGACTATTAGAACGCCAAGGAGAGCAAGTGGTATCGCTCAAGCACCAAACTCGGTTGTAGTGGGTGAAGGAGTATTATTTGATATTTGTATTCCTGCCTTTGCGGTGGGAGCACTTATTGCAACTGCTGTGTTCTTAATCTTTCCAGAGGCTTTACATCTTATTGAAGGTTAGTGATTGAATGTGTTTACTTATTATGATGTTATATACATATGTGTTATTTACTTATCTTATCTGTTCTTCATAAAATTACTCACATCTTATGTCTAACTTATTAATTCTTCAGGGGGACATGGAGTTGGGGGGCATGGCGACCATTCCGATCATGCTGGAGAAGGAGGTGCCGACGCAGAGGACCATTCCGGTCACGATCACACTCGCTATTTGCAAGAGGATAGTCATGCTGGACACGATGATTCATCTGAAAGTCAGAACGCAGCCAAGTTTGGATGTGCAATTATTGGTGGATTCTTGTTACCATTGGTATTTGCAATCTTCTTCCATCAGACCAAACCTGAAGATGATATTGCCACCACTAGAAGAAGTGTGGTATCAGGAGTTAAACCTAATGCTGACATTGGATCGCTCGATATGGATGAGGAGAATTGTGAGAGTTGTAATCCCCCAAGTAAGGTTGATATTGGTGTATCCGTTACTGCTAAAGATGTTGATTCGGTAGAGAGTGGAAAGCCAGCCATCATTCGGATGGTAGATGATGATGATGAAGAAGAAGAAGAAGACGGCGGGAAGGCTCCTCCCCAAGATCGTCACGAGGGTTGTGACTTATGTGAGGACGACGATGACGGGGGAGGGAAAGAACATGCAATCTTATCTACCGAGCAGGAAACCCCATTGCCTGAGGGACAGGAAGATGCTCCACTCGTTACAAAAACGGTCGTAGATAGGTCCCTTTGTTCTTCTATTCTCTTGGGAGATGGTTTCCACAACTTTGCAGACGGGGTATTTATTGCTGCAGCCTTTAAATCATGTTCCACCGGTACAGCAATATCCATTGTTCTCGTCACTTTATTCCATGAGATTGCTCAAGAGCTTGCGGATTTTATCGTTCTAACTCGTTATGCCGGTCTATCAATCTGTAAGGCAATGGTACTCAACTTTCTTTCGGGATTATCGGTTTGCTTGGGAGGTGTTGTATTTCTAGCTGCTAACCCTTCTAATCAAGCCACAGGTATCATTCTTGCAATGGGAGGTGGTCTTTACTTTAATATTGCCGCTTGTGAGACAGTTCCTCGCTTAGAAAAGGTTGTGAATAGTCGATGGGATCGTGCATGGACTTTGCTTTCAATTATTATTGGTACTATCCCCATCGGCTTGATTCTTTTGAACCACCAGCACTGCGGATAAGAATGGTTCTATCTCTTGGGGTAATATGTGGGGTTATATTTGATCTGTGTTAACTGTTAAAGTTAGTCGATAAGATAGTGTTCTGTCACGACTTTTTTCAGTTATATCTCAGGATACTTTTGAGTATCCTTTCTTTATCACTTCCTTGCCTTAATTATGTATAAATATATATGTTTGCATATGTTGCAGTGATCCACCTCAGCAAATCTCATAAGTAAGAAGATAAGACCTCTACTGAATCTACTCTCATCTCATCTCTCACGCCATATGACTCGTCGACCGTTTATACGCCAAAAATACAATAGCCCCTCTTTTCATGAACGGCAATGGGGAGGTAGTAGTAGTCGTTGCAAAGTGGAAGAGGAGTGGTGCTTATTGATAGGGGGATAGAGAGGCCGCCTACTACGACAACGATCGAACGGTTTGTTGCTGACGACGGTGATTGTTGCAATAGTTTATTGTTATTCATGCACAAGTTATGATCATCGATATACGATTGATATCACTTATGTATATCCGATGTATAATTGATACGACCACAGTATGTCATCAGTAGTAATACTACCATAAATATATAATATAATGGATGATATAATATCAACTCAAAGAAGAAGAAGAAGAAGCACAAGGATACGCCGGAGAAGAAGTTTAGAGGTATCCCCCACATCACTCATAACAACTCTTCTATTATCAATATCAATAATACAACAAACAAATGCCGGACTATCAATAGGAGGAGTAACCTCCACAGATTCATGCTATGCTGCACTACAAAATGCACAAACCATCTCACCTACCACAAACGAACCAGTTGTTGATCAAGATGGATATGTTCAATTTATTAACGAGTTATCAAATAATGCATTTACTTCATTTCAATACAATTCTAATACAGATGAATGGGGTCAATTTCCTGTTACAAACTTTAATGACTTACCATCGTCTATACGGGAAGAATTCTATACTCATGCTTGTGGAGGCGCTTATACGATATGTGCTGAGGCATATTTATATACAGAGGGTACGGGAGATAGTGATGTGACGCCTAGTCCACAACAGGAAGTGTACTTATATCAAGTATGTACGGGTGTAGAAGATGCAATTGATGCTGAATTGGCATTATTGCCTCCTAGTCCACCACCAACGCCTCCATTGGCTACTCCCAAATTTCCTACCTATGCTCCTACCGACGAATCACCACCAACGAATAAACCAATTGAAACAACATCACCATATTCATCACCCATCGCTAGTTATACTGGTCAAATTGTTACACCATTAGTATACAATGCAGCCATTACAGAAGAATTAACAAGTACTGAATTGAATAATCCAAATTCATCAGTTAGAGAACATTTGTTGGCTACTGTTATGACATGGAGTACAGTAACACGAGATGAGTATTATGAGGATAGAGATTATAATGAGGGTACTGTAACTCCTGTACCATTTACAGAAGTGGACGGAGCAGATTATATGAAGGTTATTGATGTTGGTAAGTACTATTTGTGGTTCTTTGTGATGTTTTGATGTTGTCTTTGGATACTTACTCATACCATGTGTATCCCCGCAACAACAAATATAGACTGTAATCTGCAAGAAATGCCAATACCACTTCAACCGTCAGATCATTGTATACAAATAGCTACCAACTTGACATTACAACTAACAAACGAGCCTAGTGGATCACAAGATACAACAAAATCATACTTTGAAGATGAGTTTAATGAGGATATACAGAATACACAATTTTATTTGTCAATTGTGCCGGAGAGTACACAGCAGTTGTTTCGACATTTGTATTTACCATCTCCTGATGATGTGATTATTGGTAGTACAGATGATGGGAACGATGGTTCACCAACTAAATCACCAACAAAGGGTGGATACAACGCAGATGAACTACTTCAGCAGATCAAGGGAGACTCAGACTCCAACAACGATGACGGAGGCGGAACACCCGTGGCAGGAATAGCCGCAGGCGTATCCGTCGGTCTTGTTGCCTTAATAGTAGGTCTCTTCATTTACAAAAAGCGTCGTAGATATCACGACGATTGGTCATCCAAGAGTAGTAATAGTAGTTACAATAAGAAGGAGTTTGACCCATCGAATGACTTGGAACGAGGCGATTTAAGTGGCCGATCAGGAGGTAGTCAATACTCCTCGCGATATTCAAGTCATAGTCAAAGTTCTGGATCTATACAGAGCTATTCTGGAAGTGAAAGTTGGAGTCGATCATCACGATCATCGGCTTCGTCACAGTCAACACGAAGTAAGAGTAGTCACAGTTACTTGAGTGGATCATACACATCAAGTAAGACGGGGAGTCAAAGTCAAACTCCTCGTTCATCAGATGAATCTAGTTATTCATCTGCATCTGAAGTTGGTAATGTAAGTCCTGCAGTAAAGAACGATGAGAGTGCCAACTCTCCTACTGATGCAAACGAAGAGAATGTCGCCCAGGCCGCAGTACTTGTTGGTCGAAGTGGTGACAGTGCTAGTCAACAAAGCGCAAGTACAGCACAAAGCAACAGTACTCGAGCTTCCAAATCTTCTCGTGGATCTGATTATTCAGACTCCGAATCGGAGAATAGTGAAGGATATCTTGCCAATGTTAACTTAATGGATGAAGCCGCAAGTAAAGGAAGTAAGCGTAGTCAGTCATCATCTCATGCCACACCAAAGTCTACTGACGATTCATCAGCAGGATCCTCTGGCTGGGATAGTTCCGATGGAGATTCATCTGTTGATACCGGTTCGGTTGATTCATATGATCCAAACACAATCCGGACAGGTGATTTGGATAGTCAACCTTCTCACCCGTCAGATACGTCGTCAGAAGCGGATATGGTATTTGATCAGGATGACAATAGAGGTATAAACCCTGCTCATAACCCAGTTGTTCAGCCTGGGTAAGTATTTGTGCTCGGTGTACATCCCTTTTACATCATATGAATCTTTCACTCACCTCTTTCACCTTTCTTTATCTTCTATATCAGTGTGACCATGCTTCCAATAGAAGAATGCTCAAGAGAGGAAGAAGAATCTACACTGAATACATCTGTGGGATCTATGAGCGACACAGATATGACAGGAATACAAACATCATCAGCGCCCTTGGGAGGCGATATTCAAGAAGCAATTGAAGCTGGGGATTGGGAAGCCGTCGGAGCGACTGCGGAGTTGCTTGCCACAAAAGATTCGAGTGCCTTGGCGCCCGACGAAGATGAAAAGGGCAGCTCATCGGTGCTCTCATCTCATGCCTCTTCGATGGACGATGAAGATGATCTTCGTGCCAGAGAGATTGATCAGTTGGTTGAGACTGGAAACTGGGATGGAGTGGTGGCAGTTGCAGCCAGGTATGCTGATGAAGCAGATGAAGCTGATGATCAATTGGAAAGACCTCTTCGTAGCGTTGTTGAAGGTTCTCCAGAGTCAGTCAACGAGTCGATGATCTCGAAGGCTACATCGAATGGGTCGGTTGGATCTGTCAGTGTCGAGTCTCCTGGCGGTGATGATGAAACATCAGTATTCTCGAAGACAACGAGAGACTCAATGAGTCATACAACCTACTCGGTTGATATGTCTGGTTCAGGTGATAGTTCTCAAGGAGCCTCCACTAGATCTGGTACAACGCCTACACCACCTGAGAATACTACCCATAGTTCTTCTATCACATCTTCATTTGTAAGCCGAGATATCACGAGCAGTATGGTCTCTGCTGCTTCGTCAGTGGATCAACAGGAGAAACGACAAATGAATGCATATAGAGCAGAGGTTGAAGCTTTGGTACGACGAGTTGTTCCAGATGAAATTGATAATGTCGATGACATTATGGTACAATTTAGTGGTCGTGAGGAAGAGCTAATAGAAACTCTGAGAGCGATGCAGGAAAAGTCCATAGCCCAAAGAGCACGAGCTGCTGTTCAGAGAAGTGCAAAAAGGGAGGCTGGTAAAACAGGACGAACACACAATAGTAGTGAAGATGACCTGAATGATGGTGCCACAACCGATGATGGTTCACAGTCTTACACTACCGACGGTAGAAGTGGCGGTGACAGTATAACAGAGCAATTTACTGAGGCCGATTCATACTCGTCAGGCTCAAGCTATTCAAGTGCTAGCTATTCTACTCGAGGCTCGGATTCACAATATAGCCAATCTCAAACTAGAAATAGTCTAGATGCTATATCTGAAGCCAGTGGCTTATCTGGAAACATCGATGTAGGTGACTGGAAAGGGGTGAAAAATACTGCTCAACGTATGCAAGGCGCTGCATCTACCAATAGTAGATCGGATCCACCAACGGTGGATTCAAAGAGCTATGCTTCTAAGAGTAGTCACGGCAGTGGCTCAATGGCATCATCTCAATCTTCCATGGATGAGTTGATAAATAGTGGAGATTGGTCGGGTATAATAGATAAAGCGTCAGAGATGAGAGGTCAAGGAGGAAATGCGGCTGATCTTGACTGATTCAATATATTTAGTGTTAAATGTTTGTAAATGAAAATTAATGTTGAAATGAGTGATTCGGATTAAGCATTGAACCTACTCGCCAGTTCTTTCTCTACTACACTATATACCTCCATCGATGCACCGTTTGCTATGAAACCTCGAAGTAACCCTACGCCTAAACCTTTATACATGTGACCTGACCTTATTACATCTTTTAACAGATATCCGATGCTTCTACCTTCGTATTTACCACTTTGTCTTCTTGTTTTGATAACATCTATTGGCCATATTGTAAGCCAAGCCATACTTGCACATGTGCCAGCTTTGATAAATGGTGAAACTTTTGTATCAAATCTTTCTTCTATTTGTTGTCTGAATATATCCATGTATATGACGAAGCTTGAAAACAAGAAGGAGTTTCGAAACATTGTAGTACCGAATCCATTGAGTAGTTGTTTATATTGCCAGTCAGATACAACTTGTCTCCGAACTTTGACCATCTCGAATGGCCCCTCAACTAAGCCTCTTCCTATCCCACCAGCCCATCCAGCAGCTACTATATGTGGATTTACACATCCAAACCAGTAGTTCGAAGGAGCTACCTTACCATATCTTGTGTCTAATATTGGCAATACTGAATTACATACTCCAAACTGTGCCGAACGCATTAATCCACCACCTAAAAGCAGCGGTACACCACCACGATAGAATCCTCTAATACCAGCTGTTGAATATAAATTCGTAGCTGTTTGGAATAAGCTTTGTTTTGCTACTGTATTGATTTGCTTCGCTGTATTGGTAGTAGCTGATTTAGATTGTACTTGAGTTAAAGTCTTTAGTGTCTCAAACGGCTGACCTACTAACACGGTTGTCCCTCCATAGGCAAAGCCTGCTATAAAACTTTCTATACTTATATTGGCCATCGTTGTATTGTAGCAATTGTTACAGTATTGTAGGTATAAAGAGGCAAGGGTAAAAACTATCTAATAAATTGTTGTGTAAATTTCTGTGTTGTTTTGAGTTGCTTGCTGTTTACTATTGACTTGTGTATTCTTATCTTTTTATAAGACAAATCTAGACTATAAAATTGCTCGTATTAAAGGTCTATATCATCTTGTTTGCTCGTAGGAAAGGACTATTGTTGTCCTCCATGATCCCATTTGCAAATTCATCTTCTTTTTCAGTGAAGATACCAAAGACCACCACCAATAGAAAATCGTGAGGACCCTGATCAAAGAAAGGGAAACAAATTATCATATATGATAGTAGTGATATTATACGCACCTGCCTATTGCAATAATAATCGATATCGTATATAGAATAGAATGCGACTGATTACTGAGCAAAATCTCCAGAGGATACCGCTTCATTTTATTGCAATTAATAATGCAAGTTTTGCAGCCATTTGTGGAAGCCGATTGTGATATATAATATACTTGCGCAATGGTAAATGTCAAACCATCATCATCAAGAGGCAAATTACGAATATCTCAGAGGGATCTGGTCGTCTTTTTTCTCGGTGCATTGATACTACCACTGTATCTTATTAGCAAATTTACAACATCGACTTCACATGCACCAATAAATGATCACCCTCATATTCGGGCTAATGCAGACAGTAATGACACCCCTATAATAGATGATAGTAGTGCTAAACAACCTGCAATTAAGAAAAAGCAGTCGGCATTTGAAATACACGATACCCCTATATATAAAGATGATGGTAGTATACAACAACATACTGCAAGCATGAAGAAACAACATACATTGGGTGATACTATTAGAAAAACTGCAACCAAGCAACCACGATCATCTCAAAAGAAATACAAAACATATCCTGGATTTACAACAAAACCAAGTGTACTATGTGGTGGTCATAATGCAGAGAGTTGTGATCTCTGTCCACAGGGTAACGGTGCATCATGGTGTAATGGTGAATGTGAATGGTTAAATGATGAATGTGTCCGCAGTTCCAAGCTGTCTCATCTGCATCCTGATTACTTTCGTATTACCGAAAGATATGCTTTTCAACCAATAATGACTAATGAGAACAATGTGTATGTAAATATAATTGGAGTTAGATCACCATTCAGAGGTAAAGACGATGAAGAACTATATAGATTCTACCAAGATGAGATATTGTTTCTAGGTATATCATCCTTCGAGGCTTTTCCTTTGCCCCCGCCTAATCCTTACTCGGCTAAGTTTGATAAAGATTATTACATAGATATGTTTCCGGGATTTCTACACATGATGCATAAACCAGAAGAGCACTTTCCACCCACGACAAAAACAATACTAATGTCTCAAAGTGATTTTAATTTATATGGGCCAGAGACTTATTATATGCAACATAAAAATGAAGAGAAGATATATGACTTTGTATATTCTGGTGGCGATCAAGATGTTTTAAATGACTGCGTGGGATGGGCATCATACAATAAGAACTTTTCTTTTGTAAGAGAAGCATTAGAAGTTATGTGCAGTGACGAGTTTAATGTTACTGGAGTACTGGTAGCAAACAAAGATAAGAAAGACACGAGAGCATGCACAATACCAAAGGCTTGTGAAGGCAAGATTGTGCAGACGACGTTCCTAGCAGATCAGAATAAATTCTTTGACTACCTCTCCAAGGCAAGATGGGCATTCTTACCACAAGTCTGTGATGCTAGCCCGAGAGTTAGCACGCAGGCTTTATCGATGAATATCCCATTGCTAATGAATCAGAATATAATGGGCGGCTGGAAGTACATGGATGAAGGAGTCAAGTCGGGACTGCCAATAGGAGAGTACTTTCATGATATGTCAAACTTCAAAGACAGCTTGAGAAGAATACTCGACAATACACGAGGCAACAACAGTCCGTATAAACCGCTACAATTTGTGAAGAGTAATTATGGCAATGAGAGGTCGGGTCGAAGACTGTACGACTTTATTAAGAAGAATTTTGGTGACAGAGTCCATTTCCCACCAGGTACCACTAGACTAATACCGACAGGAGCTTAGCTTCAATGTTAAGTTAAGCAAGCAAACCACTTCAATACACAACAGTATCCTTATATACATGTCTTAGATTTGTACATTACTTTCTATGTTCAAGTGATCTAAATCGTATACATCACTAACACAATCACCCTCTCCGCGTACAACCAATTTATCCTTAAATAAGTCAACCATGGCATAGGTTCTGATATTCTCAGGACTTTCCAACACCGCTTCAAATGTTCGAAAGTGCACTCCTGACATCTCGTCTCGAGTATATCCTCCTTTATGTGCATGTCCCGAGAAGGATGCGATAACTGTATCGCTGTACTTTCTAATGATGTCTAACACTTCTTCATAGTTCCATATTAAACAAGTCGGCCAAGTGGAGTCTGGATGTATCGGTTGATGACTACAGATGATCACTTGTTCACCCTTTTCTTTTGCTGACTGTAATGATTGATCTAACCATTCAAGTTGACGTGTATCGATTGCACCATTGAAACCAACAAATCGTCGTGAAACGCCTTCCAGACCCTCTGGTGAGTTCTCTGTTCCTGGAGTATTACTATCATAGTTAGGATTGTTGTTGCTCAGTATATCATGGGCTTGCTGTCGCTTTGCAGAAGTTGTTTCACATCTACCCAGTAGACAAATGTCATATGAATCAATCACAATAAATCTTAGTCCCTTGTTGTTGCAGTCTTTCTTTTGATTGTGTAACAAATGCTGATAATACCCGACAAGTTCACCACTACCTGTTTCATCAACAAATGGTATAGAAAGTTTATCTGCCAAATCTTTGCGAGATAGATTGTACAATTCATGATTGCCATATGTATGAAGTATTTTGCCAGTAGTATAGGAGCTCAGTGCATTTAATACATCATCAACAGACTCATGTCCAAGATGACATCCGTCTACATCACTGCACTTTCCATCTACAATATCACCTAAATTCACTACACACGAGACTTGTTCTTCTTCAAAATGCTTGGCAGCATGCTCAGCAGCAACTTTTGCATGCTGGTAGTATCTTGGATTACCACTGTAGGAGAAACCATCTGGTACTGGCGCGTACTGAATATCAGTCAGTAATCCAAATGTATATATTGCTTTGCTGCTTTCATCTTGTATAGTATTAGAAGAAGTTGAAGATAATTCTAACGATGTTGTTGTTGTAGTTAACTTTTGATTACGCTGTTTCCATAGATCAACTCTGTTATACTTTTCTTTCTTATCACCGATGCCATTATTATTACCATTATCAAAGGCGATTGATGAGGTACGACGAGTAGGTGATAATGGTTGCTTGTTGCAATTTTTCGATGATGTCATTATATGTTGAGTTGGTAGTATAAAGGCAGAGATTGCCTGAATATTGTTCAGTAAGAATAAGTAGAACAATATCATTCAAATCTTCTTTGATATCATTCAAAGTATACTGTAGTATGTAGTATATAGGATGATTCAGAGAGATTCAGCAGAGTCACCACCGAATTGTTACTCAGAACAACTAACTCAAACTCAAACTACAGTTGTGTGAGATTGTGACTTTATATACTACAGCCGCCGCCACCGCCGCAAGGATTATATTAATGATAAAGTACTCAATAATAAAGAACAACTGCAATTCTGTATACTGTGGCTGAGTCTACCTCCAGCATACTAACTACCAATTCGTCTCGTCATCTCATTTCCGGTGTATTGCTAAAATGAATGTTCGACTCATAGTGAAAAAATCTGTGTTGATGTAATGTCAAGAGATAGAGAGAAGATATTACCTAATATGCTCTGGATGGATTGGTTATTTCATTATTAGTATACTATTCAAGTAATTCCGACGTATATTTGAGAGACGTGGCGTCGATTTAGTAGTTACATCACTCTCTCCCCCAAAATAAATATTCAAGACCAATATCAAATCACATTATTCAATATCTTTCTCTCCCAGTTATTGGAACAGCTTAGACACATAATAATACCAGTAACAAATAATGGCACCAACACTAACGCCAATGAAATCATCAACATCACGATCCTTCCTCTTTGGTGGCGGAAAGACAGTCGTAAAAAGAAAAGGGCATCGATCAACAGCACAACCACGCTCGAATGAAACCGAAGAAACTAAAACAATTGTATTTACTGAGGGGTTTACTGAAACATCTCCCTTTCCAACTACAAATAATAATGGCAGTGGAATGAGTACTAGTGGCGGCAAAACTCCAATGAGGAGAGAAGCTAACAGTAGAAGTGGCGGTGGTAATAAAATGATACAACTAAAACGTCGACCAGCAATTAATATCAAGAATAAACGTCGACTCAATGACGATGATGATAATTCAAAAGAGGAGGATTCATCTCCGGGTAGTAGGGCTGGACAATCACTAGCCGATGATGCAGGAGAAGAAGATGATTCCTCTACGTATTCAAATGCATCAGAGGAGAGCAGTGATAACGAATGGAATGACGATGAGATCTTACAAAATACGGATGATGAAGATACTGATGACGAAGGAGAAGAGGAGGACTTATTAGATAATAATAATGGACAGTGGCTAGGAATGAATAATAATAATTACGATGAAGAAGATGATAGTTCAGTCGAACAAGAGAATAACCAAAGGGAAATATGGGATTTAAAGCAGGTGCTTACCGTCAAACAGATATATCAACCTGGTCCAATCAAATGTCAAACAGAGAAATGTCGTCTCATTGCGTGCTGTATTTGGAGTTCTAACTTGGACCCTAATACTCCGTGGTATACTTGCTTAGATTGTCAAGAGAAGGACTTCAAAGGTTGGCCTGCCGAGGGGGAATTGCCACTGAAAGTCTTTCCAAATGAATTACGTAATGCCATGATGGATAGATGTACAAAGTATAGAAAGTATTCATCAAAAAAGAGGATTAAACCTTCCATGCCTGATTGGTTACCAACAGGGGAAGAAGAAGATGAAGAAGAGGAGGAGGAGAATGTTTCTCAACAATTTACCACAATGACACAATATACAACACAATTCATGAATGGGGAAGAAGATAACGGTACACTGTCCGATACTGATTCGGAAGAGGGTGGTAGTGTTGACAGTGAAATTGCTAAGGAGGATCAAGTTGCTTCCATGCTTGAGAATGTATTAGGGAGTGGAATTGCCTCTGTCTGCCGACTACGGAAACTATTCCCTATTCATTTCTTTGAGAAGATGGATTTTGGTGGCACCACAGTTACAAGGTTTGACAAGAATGTATTGAAGGCAATTTGTAATGATGACCCTTACTGGTCAGATGATGAAGACGACGATGAGTCCATGGTTAGTAGTTTCAAAGCCCAAACACAAAAGAGTCTATCCCCACTGACTGAATATACTCAAAAGAATCGTAAAGTGGCAGCAGCTCGTAGTAATCTACATGATCATGTCGGATATTCAGATCAAGAGAAACGACTAGCATCGGAAGCACTTCTCATCTTACGCTGGACACAGAATGAGGGAGTTGGTTCAATTCTGAGGGAGGGCAACCTTGCCAGTGTTATATTTGGTATCAGTATCCCATCCGAGGAGGATCCATCGAGTAGTAGTGGCGAATTGATTGAATCATATTCGGTAAGAAAGTATATGACGTGTATAATATATGATTGTTTATGTGCCTACTCTTATGATGTAACACTTACACTCACTCTTCTTCTCAACCCCCAGTTCAATATATCATACAACAAACCGGACTATCCCGAAGAGGTTGACACGGAGGAAGTAATGGACACGACTGGCTCCTTCTTTCAAAACCTCAATGGATTTCAGGCTGGCAATCGTTCACTCAGTCAGGCAGTGGTGCCGTGTAAGACACAGGGAACTCAATACACTGAGGCTTCACGAGGTGCTACTTCTCAATACCCCACACAGACTCAGTCGGTAGACTTTTCAATACCACTATCACAAAAGCATACACAAGCGTCCAAATCTCAAATGTTGACAAGTATGTCTCAATCTCAAATGATGGCCAGCATGTCTCAATCAATTAGAGTATCAGTGAAGAAGAATCAAGGGAACAGGATTCCAACCTCGCGATACTTGACGTTGAGAGTTGATTTTACGGCTCTGTTGAAATCAAAAGAGTTACCTCAGGCATTGAAACAAGGCAAGTCTTCCAAAAAGAGTCCTATACCGATCGCTGCTGTTCAACCAAACGCAAAAGAAACAAAGGATGGCTTCGTCGTCACTCCTCTTGGTCGAATAACGGAGAATGGTCATTCTGGTTTGTGTGTGGATATGTTCGCTGAAACAAAATGCTCAGAGGCGAAGGACAAGGAGAATAACGATGCCGGTGATGATGCGAGTGACCACAGCCAGAAATCTCATTCACCAACCAACGATGATAGTCCTCTTACTGAACATTTAGAGAAAGACTCATCTGAGAACGATGAAAACGATACCGATGCTCAACAACACTTTATACAACATGAGAAGGATGAGACGAGTCCACACGATGATGACGGAGAAGCCTCTCCAAATGAGTCAGCCAGTGTCGACGAAGCAACAGCAACTCAGATTGTAAACGAACAATGTGAAGCCGAAGAGAACACGAATATCCAAGTCGATGCTAAAGCCTTTGGTATTCCATTTGGATTAGGACTCGATAATGATACATATGTCCAGTGTGAAATCAGAGAGCAGCGTACAACCCAACTGAAAGATGACTTGGAAGTAGAAGAGTTCAAATGTTGTTTCGATTCTGATGAGTTGGAAAAAGCAGGCATGAAGAAACAGTGGATACCAAAGACGAGACTAATGTCTTACAATGAAATGTTTCAGAATGTACAGTTCTATTTACAATTCAAGGAAAGTAAAGGAGATGACACAACATCTAGTAGTATCATTGAGGAGGTGGCTCAAAATGTTCGAGTTGATCCTGCATTTGTCGGAATGTTGGCAAAGAAGAGAAAGGCAGCACAAGATGAGAGAGAAGAAAAGATGAAGAGAGTAAGAAGATGAAGTGATCTGGCTCATGTATAGTATTGTGGGTAGTATATGTATTAGATCGAGACGAGTGTTAGAGTATTGAAATAGAGAGGTAAAGCATGTGAAGACAAACCTTTGAAAGGTTGGTTTACTCATAGTATAAAAGTAAAAGCCAAGAGAGTATTAGTAGTGTAGTATGTAGATAATACCATCTCATTAATTATACCCTACCATTGTTTCATCCAAGTCAAATAACCACAACTCTTCATTAGGATCTGGTTTATGATTCATACTCCAATCTATTACTTTGTCTTCATTGCAATACCATTCTCTCATTTGATTAAGAAATGTATCTCTCTGTGCTCTATCTTGTTGTGCAAATACCCATACTCGAGAAACTTGTTCCTTTGTTCTTTGTTTATTGTTGGATAGTATTGATTTAACATGATATGCAGCTCCCTCAGCCACTGAACTAGACTCGAAGACATCACTAAGTATGTACAAATCTGCTCTTGGAAGTATATCATCTTCTGAAGTAAGATCAAATCCTCTTGTATCAAGTTGATTTGTCTTTATAGCATCTTTTGTATCATTATCACTGTTCTCTTTTCTAATATATCCTTGCTCTATTGCTGCGGCCTTTACTAACTCCAACGCTACATCGTCAACATCAGTGGCAATAACCTTCCTTGCTCCACAACATGCTGCAGTTAAGGATGGCAGACCGGGTCCACAACCCAACTCACACACCGACCAGCTTGGATTCATATACTTTTCAATTACTGTAGATGCAATACGAGATGATGGCCATACCTGTGTTGCTAAGAAGTTGGAACCAGTTGGTAATGTTGTTGTAGAAGTTGTAGTAGAATCGTCGTCATCATCGATGATTGGTGATAAACTAGCGGCATAGCACCACGATGACGATATATCATCCCTCCGCATGGTATAGGAATTACATTTATATTTTTGTTGGTTCACCTCCATTTCCATTGATGGTAGTCGATGAGATTGTCAGCAGTCTAGGTTTGTAATTGATGATCATCTAAGTGACCCGAGCCGTTGTATATATATAGAGTGGTATTTTATCTGATGGCAATGCTTATGACACTTTCCACAGTTTATATATTGCTTATTTAGTTTCTATCGTTGTGAAAGATAATTCAAATTTGTGCATATGATGTGCGCACTGATATGATAATGTTCACTGATGAGATATATGTACTACCCTACTATCTCTCCTCCCTGCCCAATAGGCATATACAACATCTACAATAACATGCACTGCATGTGGCGGCAAGTTGGCAATAGTGAGTGCCATATTGAAGCGAACCTCGGATATTGCAACGAGAAAGCAAAAATTGCAGTGGCTTTTCTCGTAACTCTTTGATAAGATGGCGTTGGCCTAAATAGACAACATGGAAGATTATCGTGCAATATATACACATGCAATTGGCGATGATGACGCTCTAAAATGGCTTATCTTTAACGAAGCGTCGATTGAACTTAAAAACAAAATTGGTGTCTCAATTGAAATATCAGATGGACCATTCTTAACAAATTTGGAGAAGCCAATACTTTGGACTTGAAGTAACCATACAATACCCAACTCTTGCTCAATAGTTATATTTGGTTAAATATTTGCAATAATTAAATAAAACTATGCCTGCAAGTGGAGAGTTGGCTGCCTTATTTGCCAAGCGCGGTATAGGCGATGATGATGAAACTGATTCCAACAACGAGGAGGCTGCATGCAACGAGGCGAAGGGGGAGATTACTATACCATCCACAACAGCAGGGCTACCACCCCGATCATCAACAACTGATATATCATCATCTACTATGCAACCGCCAACGGCAGCAGCAGAAGAAGTTGATACACCTTCTCAACCAATAAATGAAGAGGGGCCAATTAAGATAACCAACCTAATACACAACGCTGAAGTTAAAGCAGTATTTGATGAACGGAATTTAGAAGCGGGTATACCAACACCATCATTCCTAGCTGATATGCGTAAGAATTTGAAGAAACCTGGTGAAAAGAGATCAAGTACAACTCCAACTCCACAATCGAAAGTTGGAGGAGGTGGGTATAGTTCAGATTCAGATGCAATGAAGAAGAAGAAAGACACATATGACAATGTGGATAAGATGGGCAAGAGTGGTAATACAAATTACAATTCAGATTCAGAGATCAAGACAGCATTATCGTCATCTTCCAACTTACTATCCAAAAGTATAAAGAAACAACCGACTGCATCAACATCTGCATCTACTTGTTCTTCTGATAACGAGGTTCCAATGGATGAAGAAAAGATTACAACGACTGCAAAACATGGTGCATTGGCAGCTAGACGTAGTCGTATGGTAGCATCACGAACAGCAATGTCTTCATCAGCTAGTAGTACCACCAGTGATCCTAATAGCAAACCACCACCAAAGAAGAGTCCTTCACAGGCAAGGAAAGAACGGTTGTTAGCTAGGATTCGTGCATCAAATGCATCTACTTCTGGAAACAAGAGCGTCGAATCGAATGATGTATTTGATCCATCCAAAACATCTATCATCTCACCAAAGAGTGATGAGTTTGAGGTTTGCTTTGGAGAAGACAGCACACACAACCCATATCTAACATCTGATACTAAAAATGAATCAATTGATTCTATCGGTAACGAACTGAATGAATCCTATGGTAGTGCAGCAACATTACCTACTAATAATATCCAATCCAAGGTGAAAATATCCATGACAAAGAGTAATAGGTCGTGTACTCCTGAAAAGTCAAGACTTCAGAATGCAGCCACGCCCAAGATTCGAGGGAATAGTAACTTTGCAAGATATGAAGATAAGGAGGAGAAGGTGAACGAAGGTACTACTACTACTGGCCTGATAACAAGTCAAAGTAGTCAACCGCAGATCTCAATAAAACAAAACCCATCTCCTACTAAGCTGCCGTCGTTTCAGGAACAACAGCAACAACAACAGTCGGAAACTGATTATGTAGCATCAACGCCCCGTAGGGCTGTAAACGAGTTATACCCAATGCGTCAATCGCCCTCACAACTGTCACAAATGTCAGGACTAACAACACCAAGCTGCTTCCCACAAGAACTTACAGCCCCTTTGGGTGGACATAGTCATCTACAACAACCCATGCTTATCGGAGGACCCATACACGAGGCTGCTAGCTTCAAGAGTGATCCATTGGACAATGTCGTTGGCGTAGGAGGAGGCTCATCGGCCTTCTCACCAAGCGTGGAAGCCGAGAATCGTAGACTACGTGAGCAAGTCGGTACAATGGCTCAGAAGTTAGAAGAAAAGGACGCAATAATAAGTCAATTGATGAAGCGTATTGCTGACCTTGAGATGAACAATAGTGCGGCGAGGGGTGCCGCACAGGCACAACATGTCAACACCACGTTTGTAATGGATCAAGGTCGATCACCATCCAATGTATCATCCCATGTGAGTAGCTCGCTTTGGGATCAGAGTCAACTACAGGGCAGTACAACAAGATCTCAAACATCAGGGTCAGCTTTTCACCAACCAGTTCGAAAGAATAACTCTGATGTGAGATCATCTGTAGACTCAACCAGTGCATGTCTGTCGATGCCATCTCAGTCTCCAAGTATCAAATCGACTTCATTGCAGAAGAAGTCAAAGCAGCGTGGACGTAGCAGTGGTGGTAGTACACCTTCAACTGCTAGTGTTACCACTACAAACTCGTCCAAGTCTGGTAAACGAACAACTACAAGATCTAGATCAAAATCATCTCGTACCGGTGGTAGTCAGAAGTCGAAGAAGAAGGATGATGATGAGCGCA
>Ga0214477_100846_pt1 | contig 18755 bp, 10 predicted proteins | sample M1_20Mar14CPVII9_FD_165058 | JGI IMG/M metagenome (GOLD analysis project Ga0214477, IMG submission 165058) | Marine eukaryotic communities from Monterey Bay, California, United States - M1_20Mar14CPVII9sort6BwellC16 | ecosystem: Environmental > Aquatic > Marine > Unclassified | place: USA...
CGCTATAGAGGGCCAATGAGACCTAGCGGTCATCTCCTATCATTAGCATTAGAGTAGTTATTGATTAGGATACATGTATGTTGCTTGTGGTATCTTTAGTAGATCCAGCTACGGGCACATCGTTTCATCTTCTAGAGATAATAATTGAGTAGGCAGTATGATCGAAAATTGTCAAATGAAACTTCTATTTCACACCTAAATAAGAAGTTTCTAAAGTGTCGAGAGTTGTGTTCTTGTATTATGTATTGCTGTTGGCGTATGTTATTTATAGAAGCGGGCACGACGGTGAATCATAGTGTATCAATAGAAGAGTCTTGGAGTATATAGGGGCTCAAATTATGTTGTTTATTTTGATGGCAGCACATATCTTACTCGAGCTATAGAGAGGATCTAAGTTATCAACTGCCAAACGAAGAAGAAAATTATATAAACGAACTTCTTGATTGAATTCTGAGCAATTTATTCAGTATGGATTATAGACAGCAGCAGAAAATGCAGCGTCAAGGTTCGTCGTCTAGTGGCCATCAACATCAGTATCAATACAATCAGCAGCAGAGCAGTAGTGGTCATCAACAATTTTCTCAGACAAAAGGTGAACCGATACATCATCGGATGTATCAGATAAATCAACAACAGTCACAACAGAACCAACATCCACACCATGCACATTATACACAACAACAAATGCAACATGCAAATCAAGCAGCTCAATTTCAAGCTCAACATTCACAGTCCTATCCCTCCTCGCCATTGCAACAACATTCCTCTTCACATATGCAGCAATCTCATAACAGTTCTTCTTATCAACATCCAGTTATCAATGGACCACGAGCTAAATGCAATCAAGTTATATACGAGGCAATAACCAAATCATGTGAAATTGCAGTTAGAGGACGGTGTACTAATTTAGTTGATGATACTATGTTCAGCAATATGATGAATAATATGAATGCTGGAGCGGGAAACAGTAGAGGATATTCAGATGGTATGATAAACACAAACTCCAATAAAGGAAGAGATACAATTACAACGGGAAGTTATGGAAGGAGGAATACAATCACAACTCCTAATCATACTGATAAACGACGTTCATGGAATTATGGTGGCAATCAACAACAACAACAAAGTTCAACAACAAGTACAAGCTCAAGATTCAACATTGAAGTTAATGAAGTACCAACAATACGATCAACAGTATCATCAACATGGAAGAAGTCTATACATTTACCATTAAGATTGGATATATATTATGAATATGATAGCTGTTATGACCAACAGCAGCAACAGGAAGGTGCACCACCGCCACCACCACAGAGAGAGTTGTTGGAAAGATGGTGTATAGATTACATTCCATCAACTTCATCCTCACAATCTCAATCATTGTATAATTCATTATCATCAAGTCCATCAACATCTCCATACTCATCTCCTTACTCTAGTCGTATCTTAACTGGTGCTATTACCAATTCTCCTCGTACTGATAATAACAAGTCATCAAGCTCAAGCAGTATGTCACAATTACGTCAAGTTTGTAAACGAATAGTTATACTATTAAGAAGTTTACATTGTATGACACGAATGTTACCTGCATACCAATTGAAGTGTGCACTAATATCGAATATGTTGGGAGCTGTTGATGGCGTTGTGACACAGCAACAACAAGGTGGTTATCCACAACAATCTAATCATCAACAAAGTGTAGGATGGGGTCATATAGGATATTCAATACATGTCGGAGATGAACAAACGCAGTACGATCCACCATTACCTTCGCCATCATTTCAACGACAGACTTTACCAAGTGTATCAACGCCATATGGTAATATGGTATTGAGTGTGATGTATGATGCTACATTACAACCTAATCATATGTTGTACGATATTATTGAACGGAGGAATGGTTGGTTGCTTAGTCAACAGCAACATCAACAGATACCCCAGCAAGTGGGCATGCTACCGTCACCAGGACAGAGTGGTACACAGCCTATCCCGATTAATACACATGTTGTTGGACAACATGCCAGTAATAGTCCAGGTCCACTGACAATCAATAGCCTACCTCGAAACGCATCAAGGAGGAGAGAATATGGATCATGTCCACCAGCGGCACTAATGATGAGTGGTCATCCTACATCCTTTGGAAGCGGCGGCCCTGCATCCTTTGGAAGTAATACTCAACAACAACAACGATCTCGTGCAGCATCTATAAATATCATATCAGATTATCATCACTCGCCACGGTTGAAACCAACATCGTCATCACCGAGTCAGAAGAATCCTAGCAGTGCTAACAATTCTTCTCCTGCCACTGGACAGAATAAACGTGTCATGAGTGGTCTATCATTGGCAATGATGAATGAAGATGATAATACAAGTCCTGTTGAAGATCAAGTACCTCCTTCATCGAGTCCTCATGATCATCAATTACATCCACAAGCACAGCGGGAAGTTGATGCATTGATATTACCATTTGGATCACCCATGACTCGTGCTGCTTTTCATAATCCACCACCAATATTGTCTAATGATGAGGATGAAGTACCAACGCCACAACAACAAGCATACTCGTCAGGCGTAGAAGATCGCGGTACACACTTCTTTAAACAGCATGGTGGATACGGTTATGGGTATAATGGATCCAACTTGCAATTCACCGACGAACAACAGCAAACGAAGGAGGATCAGGTTCCACCGCCACAATTTACACCATCCTTGGGGTTGAGCATTAGTCCCAATCCGCGTGTATTGAGCAACAACACACCTCCACCTCCATCACCAGGGACAACATCACTTCGACAAAGTAGAAGCGGCACACCCCCGACATCTATCTTGTCGAGTCGACCATTGATTAGCAGTCCAAGACAATATCATCAACAAGGATTGATAGATAGCAGAAGTGGTAGTGATGTCCAACGAAGTAGTAGACACCGAGCAACATCATCATCGGCGGTAGATCTTCTCCCACCAGTAAGTACACTTGATATGCTAGGCAAATCTCCATTCGCCAAGAGTCGTAAAGAAAGATCTTCTGGGAAAGAGGGAGACACCAATACAAGTAGTAGTGACTCTGGAGGAGGCGAAAAGTTACTATCCTCTGTTCCACGAGTGGTAAATGATAAGAGTGATAGTACTGGGGTGTCAACTCTCGGAGGAGGAGAGGATACAGGATCGTCGACTAATCCAACGGGCTCTGCTACCGGTCTGCAAACAAATAGCAGTGGCAATCGAAATAGAACCAATACAGATTCAGGTGAGCAGCTTCCATTTGCAGTAGATGATGATGATGATGCCAAACCAACAAGTGAAGGGAAATCCTCAGATAGCCCTTTAAAGGCTAGCGGTATTAGGGCAAACAGAGAATTGTGGGGCAGTACAAAGGCTGATATGCTTGGTGATGACGGTCCGGGAGGTATCACCCTTGGAGTTGCTGAGACGATGGCGGTTTCAAGTTTAGCTCATCGCTGTGCAACAGATTCAAAAGTAAGACTTCGAATGTTTGAAAGTTCACCGGCAGTGGGAGGAAATGAGCAACTCTCGAACACAGCTACCAGTGTTAGTCGTCCTTCCATAAAGGATCAATTATCTGACTTTAGGTCGTTTGGAGCTTCACTGATGATGGATAGTACAAATGAGAGTGATAAAGAAGAGTAGAGTATAGATAGAGACACTCTTCATTGAGTTATAGATAGAAACTTTGTACATAATGACAATTAAACTGAAGACTAACTATGTTGTGTACTATCTTTTGATCTCATGCTCTGCCTCTTCAGTATCACTCGAGTTAGTTGAACTCTTTTCAGCTTGCCACCTCTCTGAAAGGCCACGCCATATGACCGTGAATAGTATACTTTGTAGTGCATTAGCAAGTAATCTAGTCTTTAACCCTCTCCCAAACAACCCTCTAATACCATCTGCTGCCAGTATCAGTGATATTGTTTCTGCATATGTTGTTTTTGATCTTGTGGAACCTAATGACTGCTTTGTTGTTTTGATTACTCTCATACTATTAGCAACTGTATCGCTCACTATGCTTGAAATGAACCCAATCAGAGCATTTCTTGCTGTCGACCATTCAATACTCATTATAAACTTGTTCTTTGATAAGAGATTATAAGTGCAGAACCAAGGGTAATGCCCAATGAATGAGGATAAAGCATTGGCAAGTGCACCCGAATAAAGCAAGTGGATATTCCCCTGACGAACTTTTGATAACAACTGATCAACACCCTTCTTATTTTCAATCTGAGATACAGTTTTCAGTGTATCTATCGGCATCAATAACATTCGAAAGAAACCCACAACTAATGCTGCAATGGCAACTTCTCGTCCAGGACCAAGGTTAAAGTTTTGTAGTAAGACTCCGACGCCATCGTTTGCTGCTGTACTTATAAATCGGGATATAGGAGCTTGAATTAAAGCAAATGAAATTCCAGAGTAGAGTCTTGGTATTCCACCCATACCATACAATGTTGTAAGAGCTTGAATGAAGGATGAACCATATCTATATTGATAGTTTATCACTGTCCGTAACCACATTAGAGATAGGACTTGTATAACACCGGCAATTGCGCCAGGTAGTCCACCTCCAAGAGCTTTGTTCATCGCTTTTCTAAATATACCTTTTCCATTTGCAGACGATATTGATATCTGTTCAGTACTATCACTTTTCCGTAGGTGTGTAGTTGTTGATTGAATCTTCACATCAGTATTGTTATTAAGTGGAGGAACGCCTCTGATATTATTCACCACAACATCAACATCTTCTTCAGCATCGATAGTTTGATTGATACAGCCAGCTGGGTAGAAAGTAATTAGTAAGAGTACTATCCAGATTTGCCTTTTTATCAGTACCATCCTCAGCTTTGCAATGCTATTCTTACTGTTCAAATCGACGATAAGTATTATCGATTTATCAATATATCATATTATTATCAAACATACTCAATCACTTCATTGATAAATTATGATAAATGATAAATGTCAGTTTTCATGTCAAATGAGAAATGAGAAAATTCTGTTTGGTAGAAGGGGACACAGGATCTGAATGAAGGGCAATTACCATCGAGTGTATCTTTGTATATGCTATATAGTGTCTAAAAGTTATCATCATAATATACGCATTCAAGCGTAAGCCCCTCGGGAGGCGCAGGCTTGCATGGATTATCCTTCCGTCTTAGTTTCTCATCTCCTTCCTCATTGTTATTCTGAAGCAGGTATACCAATTGCTCTTCTGCCATTCTACCAAGCCAAACTTCTATTGCCGTACCGACCATATTACGTACCATCTTATATAATGCTCCTTGAAGTAAGAAATTTATTCGATAGTTCCCTTCTTCGCCAAGAAAACCCGACTGTTTCTGATCATCAAAATCTGATGATGGACTTTCATTTGCAAAGGAATAACTCTCTTTTAATGGCTCTTTCACCAACTCTACTCTATATACTGTTCTGACAGTATTGATTGAAATCCCCGACTTCTTCTCATTCTGTTCAATCTGACCGCCGAATGCTTTGAAATCATGTGTTCCTTCATAAAGTTTTAAGATTGACTGCAATCTATCAATATCTTGCTTCGTTAAAGTATAGGGCTCAATCATGGCTGATTTAGATCTATGTTTGGATGTTTTAGGTACAAATGATGGCCGATGGACAAAGTGAGTACGAGTATATCTTTCTTTTGGATTCCAGAGCGTGGGTCCTAATGTAAAGCGATAAGAGTACCATTTAGTATTTGCAGATTGTATTGCATGCCATGGCCTTGCTCTAGCTGTTGACTGATCATCTATTTCTTGGTCATATATTGTCCATGTATACGGCGCTAATTGTAAATTGAATATCCGAATATCTAATGGCAGCATTCTATTTAATGAATGCTCCAACTCGTTACAAAAGTTGCATTTTTGTTCCTGATCATCATTATCATTTGTTGTCACCATTATTGGTATCCCACTATCAATTTTTGTAGGTGGTAATGGTGGTATAAACGGAATCTCATGTGGAAGTAAATCAAAATGTATAGCCTGACCACGAGCATGTACACCTGCATCTGTTCTACCTGCACCTAATACTGGTATACGACGATTTTGAAAACGGAGCTTTAAGATACCTTCAATTGCACCTTGTACTGTTGATCTATTCTCTGTCTGTAATTGCCATCCATGAAATTGAGTACCATGATATGCTACTCTAGCACGAAATCTAGTCTTCTTTAGTTGATCGTTTGTATTATTGGCAGTCTCCACATCATTACTTTCTGATGCAAAGTGATGTATCGAGTGATGTCTATTTTTTAAATGACAATATCTTGGATTAATAAATGATATAATACGGGTGCCGCCGAAAACTACGGGCAACATGCTTATAAACACTCTGCAAATGAGGAATATATACCGCCATTGCATTGCCGAGACTAATGGTTGAGAGTGAGGGGAAGTAAGAGTAGCAATAAAAAATGACATGTATGAGTAAGTGGGAAAAATCAAAACGGGAGATACGGTTGCGGTATCCTAGTATGTAAGCCTTCTTCCTTCCGAGATCGTCAAGTACAAATGGTACTGGCTAGACCGTTTATATATAATGAACTAATATTATTTGTCAGTGCCCATATTTGATTCAACTTTGACATCAAATCAATCAAAACAATCTGCCAAACTGCATCTTCAAGCAGCAACAACAATGACCAACCACTAATTGATTGGCCCTATCATAATATGAAGTAGTATGAATGATAATATAATGAAGAGAAATATTAGGGAGAGAGACGACACGACGGCGATGATCTCCTCAAGTCTACCCGACGACCGGCAGCAACTATCACAAGGTGGTACAACTCAACAATCGAAAACCAATGCCAATCACAATGAGAAGCCACCTTCACCTACACCGTCAACTTCCATACCATTACCAAAATCTCATATCCATCGTACTCCTTCGGAATTGCAATTAGCTGATGATCAAAAGAAGGCAGATTACGAGGATCTCAGGATGTTCTCTCGACTAGTTATAGGTATCCAATCACGATGTCTGTCAACTGGTTATGTCCACCCAAAGACTAAGACAGCTCTCGATGATATCGTCCACATGAAGCACGTCAAGGATGACGATCTCAATACTACAACGAGAAGTAGATTACATCCCCATGCCGAGGAAGATGATGGTTGGGAATTAGCCTACGGTGGTGATGAATCATCATCGATTGATACCCCAAGACCATGTCTACCGCTTGGTATGTCAGAGAAGGCACCATCTGTTGTCAAGGAAACAGCTCCAAGGAATGTTTCAATATCACCCACCTTTTCAAACAGTGCTCTGCCCTCTTCGGAAGGTGGTAATGATCAACAAGAAGAAGAGGACGAGGATGATTGTTTGTTTGACCTCGAGCTGTAACAATGTATATATGTTTCTACTGCCCCCCTGCTATTGCTATGCTACTATATGATACCAATTCCTCGTTAGCTATGAGGATATGATATCGCTATGTTATTATATATTGCTATATGTAAAGAGAATGAGGAGTGTTATCGGATGGGGTTAAGGAGAGATCCACAGAGTTGTGGTATCCTAACCTTTGGAATGCTATACTGCACTAAGATTCACTGCTAGAATCCCTGTGTAAAGCTATATGTAAATAATTTAAATCCGATATTGATAAGTTGCATAGTAAAACCTCTTTCTTCACCAGTTTGCATAGGTCTTCTTTCACAACACTTACGGCTAGTTCATCCTAACTGACAGGCGTATTTCTTCAGTCGATATAATGGCGGTCTAAACCAACGAGGTTGATAGTTGCAACAAGATATGCTCAAGTCTTTTAAGTCTATTGATAAGCTCCTTGAGAAGCAGGCACATTACTACATGGACACTTCCAGTTGGCACACCCCGTACGACGCTGCCTTCGCCAAACGGCTGAAAGAAAGATGATTTTTTGGGATCTCTGCTTGCTTCTGCTTGGCAAGATAACAGGTACACACACTTTTACTCTCTTACTTATTCGGCCTGTTATTGGTTGATATTATCCTATTCTACGATTATATAAGATTTCTAAAGTCGTTGTTAGTTGTTAGTATACAGATTTGGTACATATAGATTTGCTCATAAAAAATTTGCAATCATCACACAAACACAAAAAAGACGATAACAACATACAATTGCAACATATATAGTTGACCATGGGAAAGGATCTAGCTGAAGAGGCCCATAAACTCGCTGATACTGTGGCGGAGAAACTGCACATGAACGGTGGTGAGTATGATATATCATAAAATAATATGATTGTGTATCGATACAATCATATTATATAAATTGTCCTAATATGTCTCATATCATACTTTCGTATAATAATATCCACAGACAACAAGGATGCTATCATTGCAACCCTTATCGAGGAGACTCGTGCTCTTCGTGCTACAGTTACCAAACTCGAGGAACAAGTTGACCATGACAAGACGTGAGCTTGACATACTACTCATCCAATCTAGTAACAACATATGAACCTCATAGAGAATCTTACATCCCCGATCGAGGTCTCCCTGCTAAATTCGTTGCAGAACGGATTGAGAATGCACATCTATGTGATTTCAACCCTCGGCTAAATACGAGCTCGTATGTTAATGTTGTTAGTGAGGAAGAGGAGAGGAAGGTTGCATTAATGGGGAGTGAGGTTAATATTGCTGATGCTAGTGTCTACCCAGCCTCCATCAATCTGCACAACAGAACAGTGAATATGATTGCCAACATGTGGCACTGTCTACCTGCTCCCAACGCTACTGATGATTACGCCGGTGCAGGTACAGTTGGAAGTACAGAAGCATGCCTCTTAGCCGGATTGGCTTTGAAGTTTAGGTGGAGAAAGTGGTATCAAGCCCGGCATGGCCTTTCTGATACTGAGATATTAGGTATGTATTTGTATGATGGTGTATTGTTGTTTAAGCATATTAATCTCATGCTCATGTTAACTTCTTTATCAATTCAAGCCGTTCGGCCTAATCTTGTCATGAGCTCGGGATATCAAGCAGCATGGTGAGTGTTGTAGGCAAACTTTGCACGAGTGGTATCATACATTGACTTCTTGTAAGGTGCGGTAGTCTTCGCATAATGTTGTGCTAACAACCCAGCTTGTTTTTCGATATCAGGGAGAAGCTCTTCAGATATTTTGATGTGGAGCCTAAACTCGCCAAGCCTAACTTAGTTAAGGATAAGATGGCTATCAATCCCAAGGATCTCATTGATTTGTGTGATGAGAAGACGATTGGAATCGTAGGAATATTGGGCAATCACTACAATGGCATTTATGATCCTGTTTGGGAGATTGATAAATTGGTATCAAAGTTGAATGCTGAGAAGGGATGGCAAATCGGAATACACGTCGATGCAGCGTTGGGAGGCTTCATTGCGCCATTTCAAGAGGAAATGGCTGACAAGGTGAGTAGAATAGTGATTGTGCATATGATATGTTTCACATCTTCTCTAACAAATACTCTATATCCTACACAATATACCAGCCTTTTGACTTCCGTCTTCCAAATGTTCTAAGTATGTCGAGCTCAGGCCATAAATTCGGTGAATCTATCTGTGGTACAGGCTGGATTGTGTTCAGGCACAAGGAAGACTTGTCGGAACATATTGCAGTTGAGGTGACATACCTTGGCGGAAAATCAGAGTCCATGACACTCAACTTCTCTCGTCCAGCTTCGGGGCCTTACGTGCAGTACTACAAGCTGTTGAGACTTGGAAGGCAGGGTTACAAACAAAAAGTTGAGAATCAAATGGCTGTGGCCAAGTATCTGCGTGACTTCCTCAAAGGCTCAAGTTCACAAACCTTCAGGAAAACCTCGATTCCAGTTACTTGACGGTGGTGATACTGCATGCCTTCCTGTCGTAGCTGCTCGTATTAATCCAGAGGTGAGTATATTGTGGCCAATGGTTAACATTGTCTCTGACTCCAATAAACTTTACTAACTTAACTCTTCTCAAATGAACATCAACCATAGCTCAATCTGCACTATAACGACATTGATATGCAACACGCATTGAGCGAGAGTCATTGGTATGTATCGGGTTACAGCCTTGGCTTTGAGAATCCTATGAACATGCAATTTGAAGATCTATTCACCGACGTCAAGAGCGACGAAACGATGTTTCGGATCGTGGTCAAGAGTAACCTCACCAGAGGATTAGCTCTTGATCCGACGAACAAGATGGCAGAAGTAATTGAGGTTCTTGATAGTATGGATTCTGGATATGAGTCCCTCCGTTCCAAGGTTCACTACTTGGGTGCTAAAGAAGAAGATGTTCCAATTCTAGCCAGTACGCCTGAAGATGTTCCTACTTCTCAAACCGAGAGCGTAAAGTCATCTGGGGATAAACGACTTGAATCAATGAGGAGGGTATCTTTGTTTGCAAACTCGTTTAGGAAGACAAATAAGAACAAGATTGTGACACAGCACATTTGTTAACTTTGGTATCTGGCTGTTTTGGTAGTTTGAATAGAGTTCGAGGGAGGAGTTGGATTGAATAAGTCGGGAGAAGTTTTTGTTTTGCCTGATCCTCCGACGTTGTTATCAACAACTTGTTGAGTAGTGCTAGCTTAATATAGTATTATTTGGTGAACTTGGAGTGTTATCTCATTCTATATCAACACAAAATCATCATCATCATCATCATCATGAGCATTATCTTCTTCACTTTGCATTGAAAACCCATCAATATCATCAATCTTAACCACACCATTACCTTCGGTTCGAATCATATCATTTATTGCGGCACTAACATCGACCTCATAGTTTGGTGTCTTGTCTAACACTGTTATAATCTCTGGCAACTTTGTCGGTTTGCAATGTTCTGTTGATAACTCCTCGAGTAGACGTTGGAAGTGTGCAAAGTCGGAATAGTCATGGATGTAGAACCCTAGTGCGCAACTTGGATCTAGGCTAGATAGTGGTATTGATCTTTCGTGATTAGCATGTGATGTTGTTGATGAAAAGTGAAGTGAGCGGAGGTATGAGTCGGTTAGTTGAACTTGCCACTGATACCTCGGTGCTGTTGTCGATGTGTTGGTACTACCATTTTTACACAGTACTTGTGTACCTCGAGGAGCCATTTGTACTGTATGTGGATCTAAACCATACCAGCCCCCAACATCATCTTGTTCACCAGTATTATCATCGGACGATGGAGGATCCACCACATCAGCACCATAGAAGAAGAGAGCATGACGAGGAGTACCACCCAACATACCCACAGATTGAGGAAATGATATTAACTTTGATAATGTGCTGCCGTAATTGGAGGTAGATATGGATTGTATCCCGAGGCGCAGTGGCAGCAAGAGGAGAAGTGATGTATCCCACTGAATATCATCGTCGTTTATGACGTCTTCTTTTTGTTGTTGCTGTGTTGGTGGCCGCAATGGATCGTCTATTTCCGAAAGTGACAATGGGTCATTTGCACTTGACTCCCTGTCATCATTATCAACATGGTCACTACCACTTTGATTCATAAGCTCTGCAATAGCATCCAAATAAATACATCCCTCTGTTGCAACATGTATTCGAAACATATCACATTTCAAACCAGCATCAGTTTCTTCTTCATCGACACCACTTTGTAGATTCAACTTCTTTGCTAACCGTTCTCTCCTATCAACATGCATCTCATTTAATTCACGTAATACATGACATGCCGTGGTTGGTCCATACCATTCACCGGGTAATACTCCCAATCCTAACCCGGCTGCTACCATTTGATGTAAGGAGTACCAATGAAAGGATAAACCTCCGTTGCCATATTCTTCTTCTTGTTCTGTGTTTGATAATTGCTCCTCCTGACTACTTTCCTTCTTTCCATCACTCAATGTACTATCATCTTGCAACAAACTGTAATCGGGATGGTTTGGAAAATCTGCAAACCAATTAGCAATCCTTTGAACCTCTATTGGATCAACCAACTGTTTCCAATTCAGTTTGTGATGTTCTATACTACTACTGCTACTAGTAAGACTTCTAGTCTGACTTATTTCTCCTCCTCTTCTTCTATTGGAACTGTGTATTATCGACCCTCTCTTCTTTACACCTCCACTATCAGTTATACCTTTGCTGCTCTTCTTCTCTTCAATTAATGTATAATGCCGTCTAACAGTTTGTGCTAATAACATTTGTGCACTCCGTAGCATACATCCCCATCCTGCATCTGTCTTCATTCCACCATCACCAGTAACGCCACTTAAACCACCTCCATGTGTTATATTACCAACTAAGGATTGTGCATTGGTAGCTGAATATGGAGATAGTGGCACTACAAGATCGTTACGGTAGGTTAACCAATACAATTGTTTGGAGTAATTTGACATTGCTTTTTGATCTCGTGATTTGTTGAATTTTGTCCCGAGAAAGTAGGTTGTATGTTTAGTTGAATGTTGAGGTTCAGATGCATGATAGCTAGATGATATACCATCTATATAATTATCTTCATTGTCAGAATCATCATCATTATCATTATCACCATTATGATGACTTGAGTTTGGTTCACGAAGTTGAGTTGATGCACCACCAAGGTGAAGACTATCTAATTCTAACATACCGTCCGTGCTCGGGCACGATTTCCTCTGCTGTTCAGTGGTACCATCGGTAGTGGCTTCTTCATTACCCATTGCAATATAGTGTAATTGTATAGATATGATTATTGTGTTATACAGAGATCAGAGAGGTACGCAAGAGTTCTTATTCGATTATAAATCACTCAACTTCTTATCAACTTAAACTTCACCCGCAAGCAAAAATATAAAGTTAAGCACCACTGTTGGAAAGAGTGTCAAAAACTGATTTAGTGAGTGTGATGAATGTATACGAATGTGATCCAGTCTAACTGCGTTAGTAGTTGATTGATTGACGATTTTGATGAGTGCTACTTTGCAAATGGTATCCTTCAAAACATCTCTCGCAAGTGAATCATGACCTCGCCGGCAACTCTCAACGCCGCATTCCGAGGCTCACAAATAAACCATGCTTAGAGTATTAGTGGTAGTATAAGAGGAGAGTGAAGTAGTTGGCGGTGCGGGTGGATAATACATCATAGAGATAGGCGTTCATAAATTTCCACAAGACTAAGATATCACCATATGAAAAAGATATCAAAAGATATGATGGTATCAAATCAACCAAAGGAGATTAAATTTGTATTACCCCGTCAATTAATTAAAGCGGCATCATCCAAAGTTAAGTTACATGGTCATAAGCGTCAATTATTCCCAGAAGAAAAGGCACAGTTTGCATTTAATGGTAAAAAGAAGAAGAAACATAAATCAGATGCACATGATGTGCATCACAATAATAAAGATAGAGAACAGAGTGATACTACCACGACAACAGAGAAGAGTGATGTGTTAAACGAAAGTTCTACCGCTAAGCTGAAAAGGAGTAGTAGTGATTCCATTGAAGATATCTTAAAGATCGATAAAAAGAAGGCAAAGATAGAAGAGAATGATAAACTACAACCAAATGCCACTATGGATAACAAGGAAAAACAACCATTCACCCAATCAACCCAATCAAGAACCTGCTCAAAATGTAATAAAAGTTTACAAAGGGATGATTATAGTAAGAATCAATGGAAGAAAGGATTAATGGCAAAATGTAAGGGTTGTATTACTCTATCACAGCAACCACAACCACCAAATCTTAAGGTTGTTGAAACTAAGACTAGTAATGTGGAGAGTAAAGAACATAATGAACAGCAAATGGGTATAGAAGAAACCAAACAGACAAAAAAAGTTGAGGAGAAGAAGGAGAAACAGCAGAAAGAATCAGAGACAACGAATAGTAAAAGCAGTAAGAAGAAGAAGCAACAGCAGAAAGAATCAGAGACAACGAGTAGTAGTAGTAAGAAGAAGGCAGAGGAATTAGAGACTTTGACTGAGAAAATGAAAGTTGGCAAGAGCTGTGAAACATTACCCGACCCTAACAATTACTCTCTCGTTAGATCTGTGAATGATGCAGTGAAAGATGGAGGAAGACCTAGATCCAATTCTACAGATTGTGAATTGAATCTTCCTCAACGTGGCCTTTGTGATGAGAGTATCGTACTACAATCATTAACATGGGACGTACAACGTCTATTTAAAGGTTCATCAAAGACTCCTCCACCCCGGGGAATGTACAACTTGGGCAATACATGCTTTATGAATGCAACCCTTCAATGTTTAGTTCATGTACCTCCATTCAGTCAATCAATTGCAGCATTACCAGGCACTTCATACCAGAGAAAAGGAAAGAAGAATTTGGCACACGGGGGACAACTGATTACAATGTTACTCCGTGGTGTGACGAGAATGGCTCATGGTATCGTGGCGTTGGAGAAGAACGAACCACCCAAAACAAATGCAATTACGCCTAAGACTATACACAAGGCTATTACAACTAGAAAGACAAACGGGTATAACTTCCGACCTGGTCGTCAGGAAGATGCTCATGAATTATTGGTTCATTTGTTAGATCAAATGCATGAAGGCGAATTAAACGCTGCTGGTATCAATCCTCAAGCAAGTGGTTGGAGAGATAGATTGCCTCTACCGAGATTAGATGAAACGACCTTCATTCACCGCATATTTGGAGGGTATTTACGAAGTCAGCTGAAATGCAACAAGTGTGGATACAAGAGTAATACATACGATCCCTTTCTCGACCTTGCATTGGAAGTGAGCAAAATGCATATCGACAGCTTATCTTCTGCCTTTAGAGAGTTTACTCAAAAGGAAACACTCGACTCAAACAATCGTTGGAAATGCTCTGGCTGTAAAAAGAATGTCTGTCCAACAAAGCACTTGAGTATCTTTCGACCACCACTATCATTATGTATCACATTGAAGCGATTCGAGTTTGGCAAAGGAGGTGGTGGAGGAATGAAAGGTTGGGGCTGGGGGTTTGGGCATCGAAACAATAAAGGGTACAAGAATGGTAATGGCGGATCAAAGATACAAAAGAAGATTCATTTCCCTGCCCATATGAGCCTTCCATTGAGTGATGGAAGGATATGTCAGTATGAACTGAACGGTATGATTGTTCATGTCGGGAGTAGTGCCACAACTGGACACTATACATCATTTGTTAAGCGACCTGGAAACAATCAATGGTGTTATATGGATGATTCACATGTAGAAAGGGTATCAGAACAGACGGTTTTAAAACAAAGGGACGCCTATGTTTTGTTTTATACAAGGAAGGAAGTTGGTAAGAGTGAGAAGCAACAGCGGCCCTCAGGAAAGAAGAGGAAGAGACCCCATTCCTCTTCATTCTAACTTTACTAGATAGATCTTAATGTAAAGTATCAAAAGATAGAGCTACATGTAGAAGTAAAGAACAATGACTGTGTTTACAAAGTACCCGAGTAAAGGTATCCTTGAATAAAATGAAGATAATGCTTTTCCCCTTTTCTAGTACATATTGACGAGGCGACTAACCATACAATTACTATCACTATGCACTCTTTACTGCAGTGTTGTGCATACTTTCTCATATCAAGCGGTGATGCCTTTTCTTTGCAACCGCCATCCACAAATTCAATAAATAACATCAATATCAATCTTCATACAACCATCAACTCGAGACAACATCATCATACACATCATACATCTATACATAAACATCACCGTGTACAGCTAAGGAGTCGACTGCATTCTACAATATCAGCACCAATATTTAGTGATAAGAATGATGCTATAGAGGATACCGCGCACACATATATCATTCAGTGGAGGTGAGTTTTTTTATTGTATTTGTTGCAATGTCGAATCAGCTCACAATTGCAATGAAATAATATCATACCATATTATGCAATAATTATGATATAGAGGAGAAGGCACAGAAGGATATAGCGAATCCTTACGACAATTAGAATTTACAAGTGCATTTCGAGCGGAGATTAGAGATTACTTAACAACTACTACTCATGAAGATATTATATCAATATCTCCTACTTCATTAAATACATACATTGACAACATACAATTCCACTTTCAAGACGCATTAACTTACCACGGCCCTATATATGAAGATATTAATAATGATGAAGACACAACAAATGACGAGTTTGATGGTGCCGAGCCAATACCAAGAGCACAAGTGAGCGCATACGAATCAGCAATGCAATACGTTTCAATCTCTGTACCATCATCGAATGTTATATCTGACAGATCTCTGAGTGAAATCTACAAAGTCACAATAGAACGATGCTCACTGATACGAACTTCCTTTCAAATAGTTGCATCTGGAGAAAGCTACGAACAAATAGCAACAAAAGCATTAGATGATAATTCATTCAATGATATAATGGAAGGTGGCAGTAACGAGCATTTGACGTGGTCAATTCGATTGCGCAGATATGGCCCAATGCAAATGGTTGAGAGCAAGTCAAATGTCAAGAGATCTCAACAACAAGCTCGATATGGTAAGAATGTTAGATCTCCATTACGAGATGAACGAAAGGCAATACTAGAAATGAAAGAGTTAGTACAGACATTTGCAGGCAAAGTTGACTTGACTGATCCACAATGTAGAATATATCTCCTTGAGGGGTTGAGACATTGCAATGTATTATCAGGTGACAAAGATGACAAGCTATTAGCAAGAATGGTAGCGAAGGGTCCAAAGACTTCAATCTACAGGCCAAATACCCGAATATGTGTCACGACTACGCCACTATGCCCCCTTGCTTCTTTTACGCTCTGCAACATTGCTCAAATACAACGCCGTGGGAATTGCACAATATTAGATCCATTTGCAGGTTCATGTGCTACCTTACTTGCAGCGGCTCACATTACAACTCAACCAACAGCATCATCAATATCAAATGCATCTACTACTCAACAATCAAGCCAAAGAGGGTGTCAATCAGTTGCAATAGAAATAGCACATAATGGGTATGTGAATCGTGATGATATTATCAAAGATTTTGAAACAAGATCACTGCCACATCCCGTTGACATTATCCGTGGTGATTGTACATCATCGGAGATACGTCATCAAGCTCGTCTAGCAATAGGCGGCAAAGCATTTGATTTCATAGTTACCGATCCGCCGTATGGTATCAGAGAGGCAATGAGTTCAGGAGAAGAGAGCAACTTAGGTGAAGGTAGTACTGAAACAATATCTCCTTTGACACAATTATTTTACGCCATGGGCCAAGATATCTCAAACGGTACCCCACTACTGAAACAAGGAGGACGTTTAGTCGCCTTTATACCTGTTCAAAAGGGTCAGAGTCTTGAAGATTGCTTGCCAGATTCAAATGCAAGAGATGCCGCTCATCTAGTTATGGAAGGTGAAGGTAAAGAGCAAGTTCTTAGGTAAGCTGCCTATATTAGAAATCACAACGCGCTTTTGACTCATACTAATCCCCCCGTCATTCATATTTTTGCATGTACAACCAATTCTTGGAATTAAGTGATATCTTGTCAAGATGGTTAGTATCTTTTGTTCACGTATGAAGATAGAACCCTCTGTAGAGATTGTTCAAAACTACTTGCTAGTAGTAGTAGCTCAATTATCTTATTGACCAACGATGGCTAATGGGCTGTGATACCTTCCTTTTTCTTTATTAGAGCATGTTTTTTTCTCTTATTCACGCCCTATGATTGGGTTCAACTGTAGTAATTCCACATCTCATCATTATGCCATCATGTAGGTGCTATAGAATGATATAGACATTGGCTGGTATAGTCTTCAGACACTCTTAGCTAGATTGACATTTTTGTTCTCATAGTCTCTTCAACAACTAAATGACAAAACTTACTATTTTGGTCCTCTATATGCTCTCTATATGCTGTAAATATTGTAATGCCACCATGTGATGATATACACTTAGTGTTGTATATGCTACTCTACACCCATATGCCAGGAATATATGGCCTTTAGATCACTCATTTTCTTTTCTTTCCACTTCTTCTCCACTTCTAGGGCCAAAGCACACACTGCACGCCTTATCACACGACTAAGTAGATACTGGCCTTCCTCTATTGTATGTATAACTCACTGGATGGTGTTGGGTCAAAAGATCTTCTCAGTACCTACATAAGTAGTCTGAGACACTATGTGGAACTCATAAAAATAAAAACAAAACAAAAACACAGTACCTACTACATGACTAGCACTCACCACAAGAGGAATACAATAAGTAGCCCTCAATAGGGTCTAATGATCATGTCTAAATTAGTCTGAAATATATCAACTTACCTGCCTTACTAAAGTTTTGGACGATTCCTACCTAGAATTTCTGTGTAGAAATTTTTTCTGTACTAGCTAGCTAGCAGAAAAAAAACGCCTTTTTACTAGGAAGTGGTTAAAACTAGAGTCATATGACTACTTTGGAACAAATCTATATAAACAACACCATCCGAGAGGAGAGCATATTCTATAACAGCAGGGGCATTGATAACTAGGAAGAGGTGGCGGGCAGCTTGGATAGCGGTGAGAGGGAGAGAACAGGAAGAAGAGGCGGGATGCAATATGGCTAAGGAAAACAACAGTAAATTAATAACCCACTAGTATCCTATAATATACCACAACTCCATATCTATACCATTTATACAGTGTCTACTTTTATGCATGTCTGGAGTGTTCGAGTTTTTGGTAAGGTAAAAAATAGGAAAAAGACAAACAATAAAAAGGGGCCACCAACATCCAATTGTTATTGCCCTCTTTCAATAAAACCTACATATAATCAATTCTACTTGTATTATCATCATCCCCAAATATATAATATGATGC
>Ga0214477_100848_pt1 | contig 18682 bp, 17 predicted proteins | sample M1_20Mar14CPVII9_FD_165058 | JGI IMG/M metagenome (GOLD analysis project Ga0214477, IMG submission 165058) | Marine eukaryotic communities from Monterey Bay, California, United States - M1_20Mar14CPVII9sort6BwellC16 | ecosystem: Environmental > Aquatic > Marine > Unclassified | place: USA...
GTTGATGTATATTCAGCTGTTATTCTTCCAGATGAAGACTCATATTCACTTGTTTGAGGGAGACTCTGATGAAGTGGCATTAATACCCTTTAGTTGGGCATTGATCGGTTTAGTGTTGATTACAGCAGTTGTGACAATATTATCTGAGTGGTTAGTGGGAAGTATCGACGGTTTCTGTGAAGAGTTCAACCTCGGTCGGTCGTTTGTCGGTGTTATCATACTGCCAGTAGTTGGCAATGCAGTGGAACACATCTCTGCCGTTTCTGTGGCAATGAAAGATAAGATGGACTTGGCATTAGGAGGTGAGATTGTTTGCTTGCCTTATTCGTATCTTCGAACTTTGATTTATCTAACACTTCAATGATATACAATATACAGTTGCATTGGGATCATCTGTTCAGATTGCTCTTTTCGTATTGCCTGCGGTCGTACTAACTGGCTGGTTTACTGATAGAGACATGAGCATGAGATTTCCATCGTTCGAAGTGTATCTCTATCTTTTGTCTGTTATTATTGTATCATTATGTCTTGGGAATGAACGTAGTAATTGGCTTGAAGGATCATTACTAGTATTTACTTATATCATGATTGCGATTGGAATTTGGTTTGAGAAGGATGTGTAGCATGCGTAGGGGTAGTGAGGTAAGAACAGGGTAATGCTTATGTTGATGTAGATGTGATAAAATGGTGTTAGGTGTATGTAGAATCAAAGTAGCAAAACATATCTCCATTTGTAGTGTAATCAACATAGATCTAGGTAATCTCCTCTCAACTACATAATACATCCTATTCGTATTGTCCCGTGACACCAATAGTACGACTTCGCAGCATATGGTTGAGAAGATAACGCCACGTAGGTGGATAGTTAGTTAGAGTTAATTCGAGTAAACTGTGTGTCATACTAGATCTAGATTAGGGTAGGGTAACACAACCATATCTCATATATTTTTCACGATTGGATTGTGCGATAGAGTACTTGGGTTTATGGACGTATTTCCCATTAGCATATGAGTCAAAGCATTCCAATTCGTCAGGTGATAGGTACTCACGAAAGAAGGCAGCTGGAACCCCATACTTTCTCGTGAGGTGAAATCCATCAACTAAAAGTTTCTGCATCATCCCGGCTTCGATAGCAAGATATGGACCATTGAATTCCTCTCCCTTGGCCATACATACAATACCACGAAGCGTATCAATCACCAGATCACGTAGTAGCATATCATCAAGCGAGAAGTGTTCGAACATGATTGTACCTCCTACAGAAAGTGGTCCGTGTACAACGATAATAGCCTTTCCATTCGTGTAGATAATGATATCATTTGGACTCTCGTATAATGTTGCCTCCACTTCAAAGTCAAACAACTCAAGAATGGCTTCAAGATCCTCGCCGTTACCATCACAAGCAAGATCATTCTTATCCAATAAGAAGAGACACCCGAGAAGACGGAGACCCCAAGCTTCTTCGATAAATGCCTTGATCTTGTCAATTGCCTTCTTAAACTTCTTCACAGAGTAAGCTGTCGAATACTTCTCGGCGATTGTCTTCCAATTTGGCATTGCTGGTCCATCGAAGGCGTCTTCTCTTCCATCGGAAAGACCAATGTAGTCTTCTGCAACGAGTGTATTATATACTTGATGAGGTCTCTCCTCGTCCGTACCTGGAGGCCAACTAGAGAGAAGCTTCATAATGATATCTTCGACTTGACTCTTTGGTAGACGATCGAAGATTGGCTTGATAGCTTCCAATGCTTCCTTCAATTTGGCAATCAATCCAAAGAAGACATTATCATCCCATTGGAACACTTCCCCAGGCACACATAACTTGTCTTTGCGTTGTAATGCAATCTCAAGTAGTAGAACAATCATCTTCCTCTTGCCTCCAAATCGATCACCGCCTCGTTCGTGTAGCATGATACAAAGTGCTCGCTTGATCCATGATGGGACTGTTGGATCACTGTTGACAGCTTCCATGAACTTGTCATAGAGCTCACTAAACCCAGCATCCGCCTCGACAGAAAGTCTTTGTATATCTATCCGTATGAGCATTTGGCCAGTCTCACCCTCAGCTTGATACGTCTTGTCACGGCTACCAGCAAAACTTGTCGAGCCATCTTTCAATATATGCTGACGAGATGGGTAGTTTGATTCATTCTCACTTCCCTGTGGAGTGTTGAAGAGCAGAGATGATATTTTAACAAAGATACAACTTGACGTGTAAAGTGAATCAACACAAAAGTACATATCGTACCTTCTCCATCTTACTGTACACCACCTCCCACCGAGTATTTTCGCTATACTTCGTGCAGTCTACGACTTCTGCCTTTTCCAATGAGGCAACTTCACCAAGATTGTCGACTAAAGATAGCATAGCAGAAGAATACTCTTCGATGTGTATGTAAAGGCTATCATGAAAGCGCTTGTTAGTCGTACCGATGTTGAATGCCGATACATTTATCTCTCCATTCTGAGTAGACTCGTCTACAACCTCTTTTACTACTGGCTGGGTTGAAGCTTCGACAATTTTACACGTTACAACACACCGTTGCTTGTCGTTTTCATCAATCTTTTGAGTAATAACAGGAGTTGATATGGTCAATTCAGACTCTAAGCCTAGCGACTCGACAGTGTAATGTTGGAATGCTTGCTTGACATGTGATATCTCAGTTTGGGTGAACTTGCTAAGATCCATGTTTGTAGTGATGGAATGAGTACTACCCAATTCAAGTGATATGATAGAAGAGGCCGATTCAGACTTATTGGATACAAGATGTTGTGCTTGTTCAATACCTTGTTTACATAGCTCTTGCCATTCTTTCGATCGACCAGCCACGGCGGATGCTGCACGTAGAGCCTGTAGGTGATCTTCGAAGTTTTTTTGTAAAGACTGTGCATGTTTCGCTGTGGTTGTTTTCTTATACACGTGAGGAGGAATAGGGAAAGATTCTTGTTGTATATTAGTGATGGAATGAGTACTACCCAATGCCATGTTTGGTGTAGCAACAGGCTGGGTGTCTAATCCAGCCGCTGCGGCAGCCACCTGTAGAGCCTGTTGGTGTATATTATTGTTTGATTGTGCAGTAATTGAAGTTGTATTTAAATTTCTTTCCCGTATATCCATGATAGCTTTCAGTCGGAAGAAATCATACGCCATGCTCAGAGGTGATGGTTGATTATTTGGTACATGATTGGAACGCTGTGACGGCTGTGGTTGTAGATGATAAAATGGATTTGGTGGATAACCCTGATATGGTGGAAGAACTAATCCACCTGCTAAAACTTGATTTTGCAGATCCGTTACAGATAGTGGGTGTGGTTGATAATTGAATTGTTGTGGCGGCTGTTGATAACCATATCCATATTGATTTGGTAGCAGGTAACCATACTGATTTGGTACAGGATTTGGTAGTGGTGGATATTGTGCCACAGGTGCAGAAGTTGATACTAGATTACTTGTGGACGGTTGTGGTCGTGTATCAATCTTTGGTGCACTTTTTATTGAATCAACTGATTAACATAATATCAAATAAGGGTATTGTGAGATATCGATACAAAACGGGATTTATATTATAAAAAAACAACAAACAAAGCAGATATATGCCTTACCTTTCTTTGGAGCTACTTCTATACTTTCCCCAACACATGTAGCTAGGCTACGACCAAAGGATGGAAGATCATGTTCACCCTCATCATGATCTGATTTGTTACTAGATGTATCATTTGTAAAACTTGATAGGTTGGCAGTTATTACATTGGTAGGGGAAGGGTCATTCCTTTTGTTATCCACTCTCTCCACACATTTAATACTATCTAACGAGGGCGGTGCATTATCAGCTTCCTCATCAATCGTGGGTGATGTATTGGTGTGTGATGCATCCGTGGGTGTGGTACCGAATCTATCACCATTGATAGATTCATTACTACTAATATCAAAACTAATACCCGCAGCATCTTGTGTATCCCCATCACCACCCGCAATAGCATCTGTACTTGCCTTACCACTCTTCACTCCGTTCGGTGCACGATCAAATTTCAAAGGCGCACCATCCGCGGGTATGCCGGTACGTAATTCACCAAACCCACCTTCACCACCACCACTATCAAATCTAAAATCCTCATCATCATTTTGTTTAGTATAATTATTATCACCCTCGTCAGCAGCTACACTTTCATCCTCATCAGTATCAAAATTGATAGATACTTTATTGAAACATGAATCAACATCTTCTTGTAATTCTGCCAACCCTCTATCATCACCCAACCGTGCATAATATTTTTCTAATGCTTTATATGCAGCAGAGCAAGCATCTGTATAATAACGCTGCCCATGTCCTATATCATACTCATCCTGTTGTTTTAGGAATGGTTCATGTGCAGTAATCTCTACATAATCTGCTAGTTTTATTACCTTATCCTCAGATAACAATTGTAATAAAATTGATGAGATATATAGTGGTTCAGAATCACCATCATCTGGATTTGTATCAAGTTGTTGACGATTGTTGGATACGCCTCTATACTCAAGGTTTGCTTTACTGTTTACAGCATGAGTAGATTGTTGGGTACATTGTTTTTTATGTTGACTAGTTTTATTACTTTTTATATGCGCGCCACCTTCATTAGATATTGCCGTACTACTACTACAGCTATCATTAGGTGGTGTCGAGATAGCTCTTTTACGTGATTGATGGAAGGGCGGCATTAGATCGGTTTGCTATTGGATAATGTTGGGCATCACTTCCTACTTAAATTGCCATCTCAACACAATTTCTGAGGACATGATCCCTGACTTAGAATGGCGATTTGGCGATATGACGATATAGGATACCAATAGCAGAAGAAAAAATTGAACACGTAGAAAGATTTTTGAGTACCGAACCAGATGGCATTGAAAAAAGTTGAAGTGGTCAGCAACCAATAGTAATAAGAAGGCTGAATGTAAATCAATATAAATAAACCATGACTGATAATAAAGCAAGGGTAGCGGCCCAAACCGCAAGTGTAGGTAATAAAGATATGATGACATTTATGCCAAGTTCATCGGTTGAGAATTCCTTAACACAAGAAGGTGCATCATCTCAAAATATAAATTTAGACAACAACGACCAACTTCATACTAATACTACATCAGGAGATACAAGTGGTATGGTACCGGATCCCCTAACAGTACGAACTGTACTGGATAGAGGTGAATCAATGGATGATTTTGCATTTAATGCGAGTTTAGATGCATTATTAACGGATGACCCAGGGTCCTATGATAACAGTAATGATATTACACAGCAGGGGATCATATTACCCCCCACTCCTGCTGCTACGGCTATGGAAACATTGATTAATGGTGGTATTAATGTTAACAGTGATCCGTTATTAGATTCCTCGGCCGCTGCAGTTGGAGGAGGGAGGAAACGCAAGGCGCCACCAACAAGACTATTATCAGATATGTCCTCAATAACTAATTCCTCCGGTTCCTCTGAAATACCACGCCTCTCTTCGGCACCTTTGCTACAGCAAGGTCAACAGTCGAGGGGAGGTGGATCTGCTGCTCCAGTTCAACATCAGCTTCAAGCAGCAGCAGCATCAGCACCGAATCTTAACTTTTCATCAAGAAGTATAATACAACTTCCACCAGGTATGTTTGCTAATCAGCAGCCTATATCCGTATCAACTACGGCATGTCCGGGACCTACCGTACAACAGGGAGTTGGGAATACGAATATCTCGCAATTGACTAATAGACTCTATTTATCTTCATCTGGGGTAGGTGGAGGAGTTGGGGGTGGTGCACAGCAATTGAGTGCCTTGGGTAATACTGCAGGAGGAGTTCAACAACAGCAGCAGGCTATACAAGTTGCATCCTTAACTATACCTCCGTATAAGGGCAGTTCCATAACAGCTACTAGTGGTACATCCTCTGGTATGGCTGACTTGATGTCTCAAATTTCCCTTCCAACCACCCAGAATTCTACTCAAGTGCAAGGGCAGTCGTCATCATCACAAGTACAAGGTCAGTTGCAAATCCCAGGGATAAGTACAAATCCTTGGGATGCATTGATGGCAAATGCCGCCACGTCTGCTGTTCAACAACCCAGTACAGCAAGTGCATTACAACAAGCGGTAGCAGCTGCCTACCCCCCTCAAGCGGCTGCATCACTTCCTTCAGCTGTGCCATCCTCGTTGTCTGCTGCCAAGGGACAAAGAAGACCATCATTACCAAAGGCACCCTTATTGTCGAATAACATGCAACGGAAACGTCCATATCAACAGCAGGGTGGTAGTGGACTAGCAGTATCCGAAGACGAGTCTGAGCGTAAGAAACGACGCAATGAGCGTAACGCACGTGAACAAGAACGTTCACAGAAGATCACTGAACGTATCTCAGAACTCAAGAATGTACTAAGTGAGGCAGGTGTACACTTCAAGCCCGATCGATATTCAACACTAGTATCAGTTGTAAGTTACATCAAGACATTGCAGCAACGGAGTGCTCTTTTAGATGAAGAACATCGTAAGTTATTGGATACTATCGCTGGGGCTGATAAGTTGGTTAAGGCAAATGGTGGGGGGTCACTTATACCTTCATTGAGTGGAGCTGCTACTGCCACAGCTGCTGCCATTGCAAGCAAGGCTGGCAGCAACAATCCCATCCTGCCTCTCTCTGCCAAAGGGATAATACCAGTTACTGCTGCCACTACCATGCCGGCATTACAGACACATGAGAAGACTGCAAACGATCCTCCGTCTATTGCTTCTTCGTCTTCGTTATCGAATAATGACGAGGAGTACCTGATGTTCGTGAAAGGTATCGACTACAAGAGTATATTCACAAATTGTGGAGTTGCTTTGGCGATTGCCAGTGTCGATGGACGATTTGTTGATTGCAATGAAGAGTTTCTCAAGGTTACCAATTATACAAGAACTGAGTTGTTGGGTGATAGTCCAAGACGGACTAGTTTGCCACACCCTCAAGATGATGACAGTCCACCTTCTTCTTCGAGTAGTCTCAAGCCAAACGGGCAGAAGCAACAGGGACTGGCCGTTACCGTATCCACTACGGCATCAACTAACAAGTCATCTCCGCTTTTGGAAGCTGTGAAGAAGACCCCAGATGTGCCTTCTAGCAATAGTACATGCTCGCATGATAGTACGAGTAGTCCACCGCCCACCACACACAGTACTGATCGACCACCAAAAGAGATTCATATGCGAAAACAGCATCTATCCCTCTTCAACCTACTCGGAGGCAAGGATATGGAGGCTGTATATTCCGCCATGAGTAGAATGTTGCGTGCTCCCGAGCATTATTCTAGTAGTACCGCCTACGAAAGTGGTGGAACCTCATCATCCTCAGACTCATTTGTCAAGAGCGACTTGACCAGGAGTGGTGCTGAAGAGTCATCAAGTGGAAATGAAGGCAAGAGAGAGGATGCCATATCGAGGTATACAGTTGACCATTGGTCAGGACAAGTCGTCCATACTAGACGAAAGAATCACATGCTACAATTGAACATCTCCCTTGTCCGCACGGCAACGGGGAGACCCAAGTTCTTTAATGTTTCCCTATCTGAAGTGGAGACGACTCCCAAGGAAGTCAAAGTTTGATGATGCCTCTCGTTTTGTCTCGAAAGAGTGCAGCTTCCCTACTTGCAAACAGTTTTGATCCCTTAAAACATTAGTGTTTAGGAATAGATTAAGTTTAATACTTAAAAGGCAGTTAACAATAATTAACAGTACTCTTCTTTTATTTAATACCTAGCTATTCGTCTATGGGTAAATGCGGCCGGGAAGAGTAGATAGGAAAGCTAGGTGCTTAATAGGTAACGAAGAGACTTTGTGTCTATGAAATAGCTTTTGCTAGGTTATAATAAACGAATTGTTGGAATCATTCATCCTTCTGTTCATTCAAATATGGGAGCATTCACTGAGCACAGCTCGAGCCTACACGGCATCGTCAACTCTACTTAGCACTTTATGCTCATAGCGCGAGTTCCATCATCTAGTCCTCCAAGTCCTGCGAGGGAAGAGTACGAAGGCGTGAGAGGAAGAATAAAAGATCTAAAGACGAGAGACTTAAGCACCACGTACCTCATCAAATTCCCCCTCCTCGTCAGCAGTGGCGTCCTGGTATTGCTGGTACTCGGAGACCAAGTCGTTCATGTTGCTCTCAGCCTCAGTGAACTCCATCTCATCCATTCCCTCACCCGTGTACCAATGCAAGAAGGCCTTCCTCCTAAACATCACCTGTTAAAAGCTCAGCTTAGGAAGGAAGGAGATAATATGGTGTATTGATATGCTTAGGAAGATACAAGTGTCATTAACTACCAGAGTCTAATAAAGTGATACTTAAATAGATAAAACTTTTTTGCATTTTAAACTCATTACTCATTAAGTATTCTTTATATTGCATAGCTGCTTTACTCTTTATTGCATAAGATAAACAACAAAGCAATCGCATCTCAGACAAGTATGAACTCGCTGGACGGTGACAATGACAGCGACGACTGTAGTTGCAATAGCCTTATTTGTAGAGTGGCTAGCTCTAGAGCCAGAGAAGATATCAAGCGTCAAAATCAATTTAGATTCTACGTTGACTCTACCAATCCCAATCTATGTCTTCCAGTAGCGGCTGCTATAACCTCCTCTTCGTCAGATGGTGATGTCGATAATGGGTCGAGCTCTGATATGAGCATCGACTCTGGCTATACTGTCATTCATCAGGACCGTAGACTTCTCACAAACAAAGAAGAAAGTAACTTGAAACTCATTCTACATGGACCAGCAATGATTTCAGAGGGTAGAGTAGAAGAGAAGGTCGATCGTATATTGCAGCATGTCTTGACCCTGGCCAGAAATAAACGTACTACTCCTTATATTGCTATTGAGGTACGTTTAGTGTTGCTTTGCTTTGTTCATAATTAACTCTACTTGTAATTGATATGATCATCTCACTCTTTCTTCCGTTCCTTCCTCTTTGTCTTTAGCTTATGAAGATGTGTCAAGATCCAGAGATGGCTCAAATCATGGCCGAGGAAGCTACTATCTTCCTCAGAGATCTAGATCCAGACGTCTTCTCCGAGCTTGAGAATGCAGTTGATAAACTCAAGCATTTGATGAAAGAACGAGAGCGACATGAACGTCTTACAAGATCATCTCTACCTCATGATGCATCTCGTTATGCTTTTAATTATGGAGCTCATTCTTTGGATGCTGCTCGTAACATGATCAAAACGAAGAGTATGATCGAAGCAGACGATTCTTCTTGGGATGGTAGTGAAAGTAGTCGTGATAGTAGCAGTAGTCGTGAGAGTAATCAAATGCAAGATGATAGAGACGACAATAGCGAAGTCAGTGATATAAGTATGCAGATTGACGACGAAGATTACGATGAGGACGATCCATGTCTACTTGATCAGTCAAATAGTAAGAGCAAGACTCGTCAGGATGCTGAGAAATATGCTCGTGTTATCATGGCTGCCATAGCTCGTGACCCGACAAGACACTTAGATGTGACATTCGAAGAAGTAGTCGAGATACTTATGAAAGTGTGTACGCTTTGTGGTCGAGTACACATTCCTGATGTAAACGATGTGAATTCTATGGATCGACTGTTTTCTTTCATTCGCTGCTACAAACTTGGATTGCTTACCACCTTGTGTGTAAACTGCAACATGATGAAGATCTGGCTTGATCCTGCCGAGTTTCTTAACAAGTGTTGTCTTATTGCTAGTAACTACAAGGCCCTGTTGCCATTAACTGACATCGAAGATATTAACGACTTGAAGAGTAGAATAGACAACGACTCCAATCACTACTTTGGAGTTAAGAAGAAGAGTATCAGTAATACCAGGAAGGGAGATCTAGTGCAACTCCTCAAGGGTACTAGAGCTGTTGCTGATCTCAAAAGTCATCGATGTTATTTGTGTGGATTGATCTTTGCTTGTGGTGTCGATCGTTTTCACAGTTACATGTCGTATGCTAAGGCACTTCACGATAGAAGCGCTTACCCTTGCTGCTATTGGTGCAATATTATCTTACTAGATCGTGAGCTTGAAGCAGTACTTGTTCAGTGTTGCCGTATTGTACTTAACACCTCGAGAACTTTCTCGGTTGGTGATCAAATTACTTCAATCTTCACTTCCCCAACAGTTGGAATGATGACTTTCAACACAACTGAACGTCAGCCTGTCAAGTGTGTCATCGGAGGCAACATCGTCATGTTCCCTTCTTTGACGACAATGAAGTCTTTTGATATCATTCTCAATCCGGGAGATACTATCAAGCCAGTTGCAATCCAAGTATACAACGAGTGGAACAATAGCTTGACAGTTGATGATGTTGATGCGATTCGATTCAATGTACTTGGTGTCCAAACATCTGTCCGTGAGTCATTCGATATAAATACTTATGTAACGGATGAGAGATTAATCGAGATGGATAGCGAGTTGGAATCAAAAGATGACAACAACGTTGCTCGTCCTCCCAGAGCCAAGAGAAGACAAACATATGACTTTGATGAGGCTCGAGTTAGAGCATCGAGTGATGATGGTTCAGTAGAAGTAGTTCCTTTCTTCAAAACTTCAGCTATCACTATAAGTAAAAGTAATGGCTCGAGAAGGGTGGCAGAAGAGTTGCCTCTCTTTAACACTTCAACTGTCACTGTTAGTAGTCGAGGAAAAGCAAAAATCATAACAATCCGACTACTCGATGGATCATTGTTGGGTGTTGCAGGTACTGAACAAGAAGCTGTTGAATGGATGTCATCGTCAGATAAAAAAGTCCAAGCTGCCTTAATAGGAGATGGCATTCTTAGTATTGGTGCTGGTTCGAGGAAGATAGACATGTACAGATTAACAAAGTGGGATGAAGGAGATCCTTCACCTGTGTTTGGGAAGACTCCTTTGGGCGAGATACACTTCAATCTCATGACATCTAAGTTTCGAAATGGAGTCGTTGTCGTGTCTCTCAAATTGAAAATCCTTGCTGTTTGTAAGAACCAAACGGATGCAGCCAGATTGATTACCAACAAGAGTATACATAAGTTTGAAACACAAAAGAAGAGAGTTGCAAGGGTACTTGGTCTTGATCCTAGCGATGAGAACTATGGTAAGATTCTTCACGATGGTAAACATATCTACTATGTTCGTTGGCTGACCGATGAAGATACATTGGGTGTTACAAAGAGAGGCAGGAAGAAGCTCCCTGGTTGGAATGCTCAGCTTGATGGGGATATGGAGTACTTGAGGTGATGTACCCTAGATTAAAAGGCAGTTCAATATATGCATGGCAGTAGCAACACTAGAACTTGTCGTGCCAAGTACCAAAAGAGATTCTCTATTATCCTTTCCTTGGCAACTCAATCGAATAGAAATGATATAATCCATGTATAGACAGAGTACAATTACTTCCATTACATGTAGAGCCCAATAGGATGTCTTATCTTTCCAGAGTACTGCCGACATGCCAGAGATTACGACATGAGAGAGATTACCAAGCCCTACTTTTATGTGTATCAAGTCGGGAGTTATCACTTTTTACATTTGTATGGGGGTTGTTAGCAAAATGCAAAATCAAAGTTGTTAGTGGATGATCACCTTTTCCTCTATACTCACGGTGGTGGCGGAGAGTATGAAGATACGTAGATATTACGATAGACGACTAGTATTGGATTTGATTTGAATTTATGTTATGTGTAGCAAAGCTACTAACTAAATTATGTCACAGTGTATCAAGTACTTTCCACAAGTCTCATCTAATAGCACTGAGTAGTAAATGATAGAATGTCTATTCGTCGAGGTCCTCGTCGAACTCACTGTCAATTTAGGAGAAGGAAGGTTAGACGTACAGTTAGAGACATGCATTAGACAAACCAGATATATGGACTCACCCCTCCTCATCGGCCGTAGCATCCTGGTATTGTTGGTACTCGGAGACCAAGTCGTTCATGTTGGATTCGGCTTCCGTGAATTCCATCTCATCCATTCCCTCTGCAATACAAAGAAGACACATATGCAGTTAGATTAAGTTAGACAAGAAAATACCACAAGCAAACAAACAACTCACCGCCCGTGTACCAATGCAAGAAAGCTACAAGAAGGAAAGGTACAAACAGTGTGAGATGAAGAAAGGAATAACACAGAAGAAGAGAGACCCCGGTGACACTTACCTTTGCGACGGAACATCACCTGTTAAAAGAAAAGTAGATGGATATGTTAGATTAAGCTAAATGAAAATGGAAGCAAACGAATGCCCGTGTAAGAGTACTCACTGTGAACTGCTCAGCAACACGCTTCCAAGTCTCCTGAACGGCCGTTGTGTTACCAACAAAGGTTGTTGCCATCTTGAGTCCCTTGGGTGGGATGTCACAGATGGATGCCTTGACATTGTTTGGAATCCACTCAACAAAGTAGGATGAGTTCTTGTTAACAACGTTCAACATTTGCTCATCAACCTCCTTGGATGACATACGACCACGGAAGAGGACGGCACATGTCAAGTAACGTCCGTGACGGGGATCGGCGGCACACATCATGTTCTTGGCATCAAAGACCTGCTGGGTAAGCTCGGGTACGGTCAAGGCACGGTACTGCTGACTGCCACGGCTTGTCAAGGGAGCATATCCAACCATGAAGAAGTGCAAACGGGGGAAGGGGACCATATTCACGGCCAATTTACGTAAATCACAATTCAACTGGCCAGGGAAACGTAAACAGCACGTAGTTCCACAAATAGCAGCGGCAATGAGATGGTTCAAGTCACCATATGTTGGTGTGGTAAGCTTGAGGGTGCGGAAGCAGATATCGTACAACGCCTCGTTGTCAAGTGCAAAACATTGATCAGCATTCTCCACAAGCTGATGCACGGAAAGGGTGGCATTGTATGGCTCAACAACCGTATCTGAAACCTTGGGTGAAGGGATAACCGAATATGTCGACATGACACGATCGGGATACTCCTCACGAATCTTGGAAATAAGTAGAGTACCCATACCAGCACCCGTTCCCCCTCCCATTGAGTGGGTTAGTTGAAATCCCTGCATACAATCACAACTCTCGGCCTCCTTTCGAACAACATCAAGAACTGAATCAATAAGTTCAGCACCCTCTGTGTAATGTCCCTTGGCCCAGTTGTTTCCAGCACCTACGTGACGTGATGAATGGATGGATGGGTTGAGAGAAAGAATGGGGTGGATATAATATTGTTAGTAATTATTAATGTTCAGTTCACCCCCTTTAACCACACACGCACACACCCAACAACTAAAACAAACAACTTACCAGTCTGTCCAAAAACAAAGTTATCTGGTCTAAACAATTGACCAAATGGACCAGCACGTACAGAATCCATTGTACCCGGTTCTAAATCCATGAGAATTGCACGAGGTACGTAACGTCCACCCGTTGCCTCATTGAAGTAGACGTTAATCCTCTCAAGCTGCAAGTCTGAATCTCCATGGTATGTTCCTGTTAATTAATTAATTAATTGAATGAATAGTAGGTTGGGTAGATTAAATGGATGGGTGAGTTAATTGAAAGGATGGATTGCAATGGTACATGACACGTTTGAGAATTTATTGCAATTAACAAAAAAATAAATGACGCTCAACATTAAACATCCTTGCAAATTAAATTGTCACTAACCTGTTGGATCAACACCATGTTCATCTGACATAACCTAATATGATAGAGGCGGAAGACAATTAATCAATTGAGGGTGCATGTTGAAAAAATAACAGGCAACATTGGTTAACGAATTTCGAGATGAATCGATCTTCAGAAAAAATTAAACTCACCTCCCAGAACTTGGCACCAATCTGGTTACCGCATTGCCCTCCCTGAATGTGAACGATTTCCCTCATGATTTAGTTAATTAGCAGCTGAATTGACAAAGCAAGTAATGATAGGCAACAAGATGTTGTTGAGCTTTGCGACTTTGCTCTCCAAACTAAAATGAAGATTTTAAGCGACTTTCTGCTAGGCGGGTCCTACCTACTATTTTTAGGTAAAAAACCTACTCTCATAAAATTCCTATCTCCTTGAGCCTTGAGTGAGTTTATTCCCTGCTATCGACTTCAACCTCCCTTTGACAGCAATAAACTGAGAATTATACCATATTATCGGCACAGAATATCCACATAGACGTTATCAATGAGCAGTTTGAGTTTTGCGCGGTAGAGATACATAACTATTGCAAAAAACACATACCCAATAATTTTGTTCATCTACCATCAATAACCATCACATAACACAAGACAAGGTACATCATCATGACAGACAACTCATCACCACCAAACCTTCTTGCAATAATAATAGACACTACAACCTTTACATGGACACATCGTTCATTAGCACGTACTGCAAAGGATAAAGCTTTGGCAGCCAAGAACAAAACCTCAGCAGGTCCAGCCACATTAGATGATGTAATAACATCGGTATTGGCATTAGGTGTATCATTCTCATGTTTAAATCGTGATAATGTATTGGTAGTTATTGGTGCAAGTGAAGAGGAAGTTAGTGTTATATATCCCAGGAAGGGTGGGGATGGTAATATGGAAGAGGTTGTAATGGGTGGCAATGGAAGTAGTGGAGGTGGAGAATGTGGTGAAAGAGTAGATTTGGGATTATTAAATGATTATGTTAGATTGGGTGTGGCAGAATTGGTTAATCGTGCTGCTGAACGGAGTGAAAAGAGATCATCCACAAAACATCAAGACGATAATACAACAATACCAGTGATAGATGGCAAGAAGGGAGCTGCGATTGCATCAGCTCTTTCATTAGCATTATGTACTATTAATCGATTCATGGTAGCATCTCATGCGGGTGTATCAGCACTTGCAAATACATCCTCACTGCAGAGAAAAGATGATGAGGGTATATTGGCACTCATGGGTGGAAGTGGCGGCAATGGCAATTCAAAACAAACATCACAAGGCAGTTCAAACAAGGGAATGATTTTATCACCAAGGGCACTTATAATACAAGCGTCACCAGATCGTACATCTGATTACAATGCATTAATGAATTGTGCATTTGCTGCCAATAAATCTGAAATAATCATAGATGGTTGCTTCATACCCTCTGGTATAAAAGATGATGCAAAGTCATCACCCTTTTTACAACAAATGGTTGATCAGACAAATGGAGTATACCTCTCTGTACCCAGTGGCGCCGCACAGGTAGGAGGTGCACTATCTGAGGTATTAATGTCAGTATTTCTACCTCCACCAAACATACGAGGCGATATGAATCTACCAAAGTTGAATAATGTTGACTTCCGTGCTCGATGTTTTGAAAGTGGTGAGAGTATAGACATAGCCCAGATTTGTAATCAATGTTTGAGCATATTCAAGACACGGCCTAAAGAGTCTTGTTTAACATGCGGTGCTCTTGTTAGAAAGAAGATAGCAAGTAGTAGTGGTATTAGTGGGAAGAAGATGAAGCTAAAGTAGATCTAGAGTGCTACTACGAGTTCAGAAGAAGTTTCATACTTAGATACCGATAAAAGAGTATCCTCGGTATCCTTGAAGAATCTTCATTGTATTGCAAAACAGCTGGAGTTGTTTTACAATACATCAATAACACTTCACTATGCAGTATGCAATGTATGTGTATCTTGACATGACAATCTTGCTGAGTATCTGTCACTACCGATCGGGCTCATAAATTTGATAAAGCGATCAACATACAGCCAAAATATAAAAGCAAGTCACTCACTACCAAAATCGGTAACCAAACCAAGTAAAGAAGACAAACAACAATCCCATCATGAAATTCTCCCTCATTACCGCCTCTACAATCACCGCAGCCTTAGCAAGTTCTGCAGCCGCTGACCATACCTTTTACTTCGACTCAGAGTTAGCAGCTGATCCTATCGCTGTTCCAACGAGTGAGGGAAGTAAGTCAACAGGAAGTGGAGAAGTGACAGTCAAATCCGACGGATCAGTGATCATGGATATTCGTTGGGAGATCCGTGGCGATGATGGACCAATCGATGCCGAGAATGCCTTGATTGGCATCCATATTCATAGGTAAGTCCGCGTTAGTCCATTTGGCCTTCATGTATCTTTATTTGGTTGTATTTGCAAGCTGCATACACTAACATAACTTACTATAATCTCTCTTAAATCGTGAAACGCACATCTTCCAGCGGAGATGCAGATACTAATGGACCGATCGTCTTCGGATTCTGCGGACAAGACCCCCTGCCTCCTTTTGGAGGTACTTGTCAACAGGGATGGCCTTCAACTTCAGCCCAAATTGCTACCCAATACGCTGGAAAGATCTGTGATCTCGCTCCTCCTGCTCCATGTTATCATAATGGTACATCGACAGCCAAAGAGGCTGTTCATGCTCTTATCAGCGGAGAAGACATGTATGTTAATATTCATACAACCAAAAGTTTCACCGCAAATGATGCTCCCGGGCAGACACCGGCAGCAGGTCTCATCCGTGGACAGCTCATACCTAAGCACTCGTCAATTACTAGCATTGGAAGAAAGACAGAAGAAAAAGATGAGCACGAGAATGATATGTCAAGTGGCAGCTCGTTCAAGAGGGCATCTCTTGCTGGAGTTGTCATCTCTACTCTTGCCTTGGCTGGGGCTTACTTTGCCATCTAATAAGGATACTTCAGATAAACCTTTAATGATGTTCTTTCGTTGCTATAAAAGATAGATCCTCATAAGTATAAGATATCAATGTCACTACACTACACATAAAAGGGAAATGTATTCTTTGAAACTTTATATTTACAAATCTAAACGAACCGACACATGATCACACCGAACGTACAACTTTCCCTCACATAACACTTATCTTCATTCCATATTGATCCGAACATACACAAAACACGAAACAAGCTTGCCTCTTTGGAGTTTGTTTATAGTTTTGATAGCAACATTCATGACCACTTGACCTTAAAAACACAAAGACAACATACTAGACTCCTCTACCTTTACCTTCCACCCCAAGGCTCTCCTTCTACTACTGAAGTTCGAGTTTCTGCTGCCTCTTCTTCTACTTCTACCGGACGTGTTACTGTTCGAGTTCCCACAGCGGCGGCGTCAGTATCATCTCCTTTCATACTCTTTGAGCCAGTACTACTAGGTGACCTGGTACCATCCGTCCTAGTCTTATTGCTTTTACTACCTGAGCCAGTGGGAGATGTGGGTGATGTCGGTGAGGTAGGAGTAGGAGAAGTTGGTGATGTATCTTTACTACTCTTGCTAGTCTTCTCTGATGCAGTTGGTGATGTAGGAGACGTTGGACTATCATCCCCACTCTTCTCTGATTTGCTACCCTTACTTGATGATTCTCCTCCTTCTTCACTCTCCGATTTGCTACTCTTGGAACTCTTTGATGATTTACTGCAAGTACAGCTCTTATCATCATCTGATTTCTTCGATGATTTGGTACTACTCTTCTTTGTATCTTTTCTATCAGCCCGTAGTCTACCTCTATCAGCTCTAGTCCTTGCATTCTTATCAGCTCTAGTTCGCAACTCTCTTGTCGTGACTGTCGATCTCTCATGAATTAGTTTACTACGAACCAGTCCAAGCGGAACATCATCGTCACCAAGTGTTTCGAGAGATTTGGTGCGTATATTAACATACACTGATTGTTGCAATATGAAGAATAAGACACAAAATGTCATGAGTTATATGTTATAGATCAAGAGATATCATTACAATGTTGACAAATTGACATTCATCAGAGTTCGATATCAACACATGAATGTGTGGTCGACGAGAGAGAGAAAGATACAAACATATAACATACTTAAACTTACTATCATTTCCATCGACAATTGCCTGCGCACCCTCATTCCAATCAACATCAATTGTAACACTACCATCAGAGTTCACAGTAAAACTAGCTGATCCTTTATTATTTGGGATATCAGCCATTGGTGATTTAACATTGTAGAACTTTAACTTATCGTCAGCGACGACGGTGGTGACACATAAACATGCCGTGATAAGAGAGAATAGATTCATGATATCAGGCTGGATGTATTATAGAGGAGTATGAGGAAGTTGATAATAAACGCTGGTTGGTTACAGCTATACACATAAAGCCGCCTCTTCTTGCTCATATCGACATGGGCTCAGTCTATTTGCATGATGAGAACAATGAGAGAAAATTTCAATGCTACTGCGACATGAGAGAGAGAAAATAGTACTGCTGACACGCCAAGCGAATCCACTGCCAAGAGACAAACTGCCCCTATCATTTATGAGAGTGAAGTGTAGTTGAAGAACATCTCTGCCTCCTAAAGCTATTGCCAACGCAATATAACTATCTTATAGTTCTCAATCGTTTCAAAGGAGTACTTGATATACGTCTGCTAGAGTTCTTCAGAAGTATAATTATCAAAGTCACTCAATATGAATATCTTTCTCATTGCAATTGCAATATTATGTGTTGGTGTTGTCTCATCAGCCACCATTCCACAGAAGACAGAACCATCGTCAGATACAGAGGGAACAGTGAACTTTAAAGTGAAGAACAACCCCGATGGTACCGTTGAATTAGATATCAGTGGTTGGCCAGAGGCAATTGATGCTATCGCCGGAGGACACGATAGTAAGTTTTATTATCATTTATATATATATATATATATATATATATATATATATATATATATATATATATATATATATATATATATATATATATTTTATTTT
>Ga0214477_100849_pt1 | contig 18659 bp, 12 predicted proteins | sample M1_20Mar14CPVII9_FD_165058 | JGI IMG/M metagenome (GOLD analysis project Ga0214477, IMG submission 165058) | Marine eukaryotic communities from Monterey Bay, California, United States - M1_20Mar14CPVII9sort6BwellC16 | ecosystem: Environmental > Aquatic > Marine > Unclassified | place: USA...
AAGGCAGGCTGCTACTTATTGGTGGTGGAAAATTATCTCATTTGGGGCTTAAGTAAATGTGTTAAATTATCACGGTCGGACAGTAAAGGGCTTATATATTAGAGATAAATTTAACTGAAATGGTATTGATTAACTCAAACCGGTACTGATTAACTAGGATACCATTCTTAAACGGCTCTCTGGATTCCCACTGCCGAACTCATCACAATTTGCAAAACTCAATCATGGCGGCCCTCTTCTTTGCTCCAATACTATGTAACTAAGCGTATTAAAGATCCGACATACCCACCTAATTTTAGAATGTTCTTTGTAGATACACTGATTATGAGTGGTATATATCAACCGCCGCGGTTTTATCACAATACTACTCCGAAGTTGGTGCATCGTTTAATGTAAATCGGTTGCTACTACCGTCATCAAACGTACAACGCGTAGATAGCAATACTCTTCCCATCGTGCTGGTGATTGAATAGAAAACCTTATCTTCTAAATTGTTCTCAATTCTACCGTATTGTTGCGCTGTGCGTCTATGCTTCCATCGACTCGTCACGATTTAATATGATGCACTCGACTCCATTTTAGAGAAGACTAATGGCTATGATATTCTCCTACACGATATCAATAGACGGATATATATTAAACAGTGGCTACTGATCTCGACATGTATTCCTCTTGTAATCGAGTGGGGTTGCTCATATCTATCATACGCCCAATCACTCAACTCAAGTAATTGTGGTGATTGTATTTATGGTGAATTACAAGTCTACACCAACAATCAATCGGATATGGCAAAACAACAGCGATTAATCGGCAATCAACGAGGGATTTATTGTAAGATATACCGCCGTGTATAGGTTAGTGTGGTTATTAGGTATTGCATAGGTGAATTGGTTGATTGTGTATAAGTACACATTATGATATGCATAGGATTGATTAATGACGATATGATGACCAACAATAGTACAGGAAAGGTATAATATACATTGGGATATTGGGGTATTGGACAAGCATAATACGAATCAATAGCCCAATATACTGCGGATATGAATATGAATAGACTGGTATGTATTAGTCTTCGGAGAACAAATGCACAATACTATCCACTGCCGAATATCAATGTCTATACACAAACCAAAAAAGAGAAAACACAATCAACTTTCAGACAGATGCAATACACGAATGGTAGAATATCTTATCTGTTATACTAGTATGTTGTTGACACAATATGATAACTATGTTACATGAGGTTACATGCATATTATTGTAGGTGCATAAAATAGAAAAGGATACACCAAAGAGATGGTACTAATAGTATACTACATACTGCGTGATAGATATCTCTAGGTATGCATATGAGAGGTACCCAATTGGTTGTACTTTGACTTTGATAGAGGTGGGAAGAGAGAAGAGAAAGTGGTAATTGTTGAGGCTAGCCTTTCAAGTTCTGAACTAATTATAGAAATTTTGAACTAACTGTGAACTCTCTTCCTTTTCTTCTTCTTTTTTCCTTCTTTTCCTTACGGTGCCTCCACCAGCATATTCCTTAAGCCATAGAAATAAGTTTGAGTATCGTAGTTGGATCTCCAGTTGTCTTTGGCGTGCGCTGGACATCATGACTGAGTTATTAGATCAGTGTGCTGCGTGTGGAAAGGAGAGTGATATTCTCAAGACTTGCAGTGGATGCAAATCTATAAAGTATTGTAATCAAGATTGTCAGAAATTACACCGTAAACAACATAAAAAAGAATGTAAACAACGTGCGGCTGAATTGATGGAAGAGGCTTTATTCAAACAACCTCCGCCCCGTAAGGATTGCCCAATTTGTATGCATCAACTTCCAATTGCAGAAGAAACAGTTTATAAGAATTGCTGTGGTATGACAGTATGCAGCGGCTGCGTGTATGCGCAAATGAAAGTAGCGGAATGGAGTGATTATCAGTTGTACCTTGATGAGACTAAGAATGAAACAAGAGATAAAGTTCGACTCCCGATCCAGATGGATAAAGCTTCAAAAATGCGCGAGTATGAAAAGAATCGTACCCGATAACTTTGTTACATGTATTGGGGATCTGGAGAGAAGACTAGTGCAAAATAACTTCATTTATAATAGCAAATCGAAGATAACACACGTGTACCCTTGTGTCATTTGCTGTCTATCTCAAGATATCATATCATATGTTCTTACAGTATGTTTATACCTTGTGCACATCATGTGGTTTCTTTTTGCAATTGTACTCTACTTTAATCTACAATCTATCTTAACCAATCTACATATATAATAAGTACATGACTATTTCACTTCCTTCCTTTCAAGAACTGCAGTAGCACACCAAAGTCTTTAGCTCCATACCCATGCAGGCATGCCATTTTATACAAGTCTCTTGACATGCCAGCAACGGGCAAGCAGAGTCCCTCTTCTTCTCCTGCACTTACTGCTAGATTTAGATCTTTGAGCATTAGAGATGTACCGAACCCACCTTCATAATCATTGGCACTAGCACCGCTTCCCATATTCTTTGCAGCTTCGGGATGTGGATTGTTCACTTCACTAGACCAACACTTGGCTGTACTGACATTCATAACGTCAGCTAGGACGGCTGGATCAACTCCCAATGCTTCTCCAAGATTCATCGCCTCGGCAATACCTAGCATTTGTGCAGCTAGAGCCTGATTGTTACATAGTTTGACCGCCGATCCAGACCCAGGTCCTCCGCAGGGTATGACTTTCTTTCCCATGTTATTCAATATTGGTTGTATTCTTTCAAGTGTTTTGTCAGATGAGCATCCTACCATAAATGTTAGAGTACCATCGGTAGCCCCCTTCACACCGCCTGATACAGGAGCATCGACATAATCGTGCAAAGGAGATACAGAAGTTACTAACTGATGTAACTTCTTGGATATGTTTGGGCTAATAGTAGATGTATCGACGAATGTACAACCTTTATCATCCGACTTAGGAAGACTTTGAACTATACTACCGACTACCAACTCACTTGCTTCACATGTAGGTAAACTACTGATAACAATATCAGGACTTGATTCGCCAATAGATGTCAAATCAATTGCAGCTGTTGTCAAAGTTATATCTTTCGTATTCTCAAAGACAAAGAATCTTGATACGTTCGACTCTTGTAGATCATATACCGATAGATGCGTGTCATTATCTTTGTGTTTTGCAATATTAAGTGCCATTTGTAGACCCATATTTCCCAACCCTACAAATGCAACTCGTTGATAATCTAACCTCGTTGTTGATGAGAATTCATGTCGATGCAATTGATGCACAAGTTTTGACTTCAGATTGTTACCGCATAGATGACGACTAAGTGAGAGTGCTATCATTTTGAGTATTAATCATATATCATGCCACCAATCGAATGATAAATGTTTACATATGAGCAGCATAGAGACACCACTGCCATTATACTATTGTTCTTATCTATCACCACCACCATCTTGTACTTTTAGATGTTCAATGTTCTAAACAGTTTTCATGTATTGTAGGAGAAAACTCTTTAAAGGAACCATCAAGCAAAGAGGTATCCTCAAATCAAAGCTAAGAGGTATCCTTCACTCTGCCTCAATCTTTATTCCCATCGAGTAACCTCCAGGATACTTGGAACTTCTCAGCAAGGCTAGGTAAGTGTATATACAAGAAGTGATTCTAGTTAAAGATAATTGTGTAGCAACAGTGTATCATTTTAATACATGACGATATCTCTTTGTTCAATCCAACAACTCAACTCAGCCCTAAGTCTCAGTCCTTCATCTCACTCCCTTTATTAAAATAAGCCAAGTGTACAGGATGGATCAACTCTCCAGTTAATGGGCATTTGTAAAATTGATTCTCATCATCTAAAACTGTCGTAGCATCCCATCCCTCAGCTTCATATTCAACTACATTCCTTTGTGCATTCTCACTTAATTCAACACGACCACTATACATTCGATCTTTTATACGGTTGGAATATTCAGACCGCATGGGTATGGGCACTACATCAACATTATCAGAGAATAATATTCGTCTTCTTCTTGGTATATTAGTTGGCTGTTTCGGTGGTTGTTGCTTCTCTACCACTTTTGTATCTCTACTACCAAAGAATCGATTGTATGAACTTGCATACCCACCTGGTGGTTCAACATCTTCATCACTATCATATTTCAATTCTTCTTTTAATCTAACATTGGATAATAGTGATCTACTCGTTGCTGTATTTCCTGTTACCAATTCAGGTCCTCCTAATACCTCTCCTCCTGCACTTTGTATTCTTCGATGACCTCGTCCTCCTCCTCCACTTGCTTGTCCACCAGATGATCCCTTACCCTGTGTCATCATTGGTGATAATACATTTGCTCCGCCACCCTTTTGTATTCCCAATGTACGTAATAAGTTACTCCTAACACGTACATCATCACTCTGTCTGGGTGGCAAAGTACTTGGTTTGGCTGTACTTTTTGTACCTAAATGTCGTATAACTCGTTCTGATACCGCCTTACGATCGGTATCAGAAGAACCCGGTAATCCTAAATTACCCGTCGAATTACGACGTGGAAATGTACCATCTACCTTTAATTGATTCTCATGTTCACGACGCCAACTTGCTCTTCGTCTACGTCGTTCTTCTGATTTCGATGAGGCAGAACTATTAACTGATGCATTATCATCGGCATCTATTATCGGCGGTGGAGGTTGGGGTATTGTTGTTGATGATTGCTGCTCTTTTGCAGGTTGTTTATCGGTTGTATCCGCATCACCCATATCAATATCAGTCGACATGGTCAAGTTGTATGACGTATGACAACAATTGCAAGATTCTGTTGGTTCAAGATAACTTTTAAGCTAATAATACTATATGTATTGATATTACTCTCGACGGTTAGCCACCGAATAATAGATTAGTTATACATATGAAAGGAGACGGTATATTGATGTCAAGCCTTGCTACTAAAGGCTCAGCACTAGTGATTAAAAGTTTAGGGGTTTTGAAAAATGGCCAGAAGTTTCGGGGGTAAACTTCGTAAACTTCACTTTCAAAAGTTTCATAGGTGTGAATATACTGGATATATACCTACGGATATATACATCCATATATATGAATTTTGTACCCATATAACTAAGTAATGTACAGATATGGTACTTTGGTTTAAAAGTTTCTAGATTTTAAACAAGGGTCAGAAGTTTAGTACTAAATTTATGGAAAGTTTCATGCTTAGAAACTTACACTTTAGAAACTTTTAATCACTACCCCCAAGTAAAGTAGTAAGTGATGGTATTCGCACTGTGTGAAGCTCAGCTTTCTTCCATCTCACTTCTCTTAGCCATAGATTTCTATTGTAGAGTTTGATGATGGCCGTGTGCTGATAATTGGTGTATTGATAAGCAGTAAGGTCTAGTATCTCGCAGAAGTAGTAGTTTGGTAAGTTTTCATTGCAATAATTGAATCGCACATCACAAAACACACATCATAGAGGATGAAATACACATCATTCAGAATACCCCATGAGCAGATAACCTTTTTAACACCATCTTTCGACCGATGAGCTTAACAGGCTTACTGAGACGACGATATTTTCCTACATCAGGCATATCCGAGGGTTTTCTATGCATATGATGTGTTTGATGTGTTTTTTTGTGGTGATGATGGCAGCCCAATGATAGAAAATTATACCATACCATCTTTCGTCTGATGAGCTTAACAGGCTTACTGAAAGAACCAACCATTATTCAAGCATAGTTCAGCTGAGGGCCCATTTCTTTTACTGCCATATCATCTTTTGATATGGAAATATTTTGTTCATATCACATGCTCACATCTTGCTCAATTTCATATATTCTTTCCCTTCCCAGGATAAAAGATTGTAGTTTCCCATCACTATCACATTCATACCAAACAGTCCAACAAAAAGTATGAGTGAAACATCTACAGTCATGGCTGATGCAAATACCAGACCAAAGAGTAAAAAAGAATTAAGAGCAGAAAAGAAGGCTGCCGCAAAAAAGTTAGCGGCTGCTAAATCTATCAATCAGGCACTCGAACAAAAACCTACAGAAGATGAAATCAAGGCTGAAAAGCACCGTTTGAAAAAGGAATTACGGAAAGAACGATTAAAGGAACGTGAAAAGGAAATAATTAAGGAAATGAGACGAGAGAAGAAGTTACGTCAACAGAAACGTAAGAGGAGGGAGTTGCATGCCGTAGGTGGTGGTATAAATCCACAACAGGCTGCCGAGCGGTTAAAAGAACGGAGGAATAAGAAGAAACAAAAGAGAGAACGGGATGCAGTAACTCAAGACTCCACTTTAGAATCCAAAGAGATGGCAGTATTTGACAAGGTCTTCAATGGTACAGGAGAAGAGGATGAGGAGGGTACCCGAGTTCTAGAAATGGGTGTAAAAGCCAAAGATGTGGTCATCGGGAAGGGGGCGACTGTACAGAATAACTCCCTTGTTACTGTTCGTTACAAACTTTTTGGTGGAAAGTTTGGAGCTTTGATTGATAGCAACAATAAGTTTGTATTCCGTGTTGGCAAGTTAGAAGTAATACAAGGCTGGGACATTGGAGTTTTAGGCATGAAAGTAGGAGGGACAAGAAAGCTTGTTATTCCTCCCAAAGCTGGATATGGCAGCAAAGACATCGGAGCGGGGCCTGGGAGTCTATTATATTTCGACATCACTGTCATATCCTGTACTTAGTGAGTGAGATGCTATCCAAAAGGTGGTGGTACCCTTTATTCTAGCATCCATACAACAAGTGTATGTATTCAGTGGTGATCTCCTCAGATATAGGTGAGTCTAAGAAAACATATATGATATATTAGTATACGGGGAACGACAATCGCATGTTGCTACTGGGCAGCTTACCATGTGGCCGGGTCATCGCTCAATAGTGCACTGGAATGCAATCGCTTCATGCTAGAACAAACATTCTTTGAGGGAAGGGTGTACTTTGGAGGAAATGATCACACTATGACCATTCTCTCTTCTCTTTCCTCCTTGAAACATTCATGCTATGCCTATTTCAAAGTTTATGTGAAGTATGCATTCTTCTTACCCACCCTTGTTTCTTGTTTTAAAGTGAACTGTGCCAAGTAAAGAGACGGGTGCATCGTAAGGTCAAGGTCAGTATGCAGCCTAGGCATATCTTATTCTGGATATCCCGTAAAACGTTTGCACGTTGCCAATACATGCTTCCCATGGCATATTATTGGATCATCTTGCGGGTATATGAAGTGGCAATGAAACAATATACCAGTGTTCACTTGATGTTAGGTTACAATGAATACTAATCTTTCACCCTACAACTCTTTCTTAGCTTCGTGTTGAACACTATCCTTTGAACCTAAAGCTTTGTGGATAACAGCTTCGCGGTTCGATTACCTATAGTGAGTACCTACTTTTGTTGTGTAGTGTAGAGGAAAGCTTGATATCAAAAAAGGAAGTGACGATTTAGATGACGCGAGTGTATGCAGTTGGTTGGACCGAAAGGTTCACTTTATTTACTGATCCACTTACACTATCATATGAGCGTGTTACATCAGACCACAATTTTCTGATCTTTATTTGATATCTTCCGGCCTATGATCGTATACACCTTTAAAGTTTGAGATCACGAGACAAGTTCTGAGAGTGACAACTTATCGTATGTGAGGCCTCAAGAACATCTATCAACTTTTCTTATATCAATATACTAATACTTGCTCGTTCTACTCTTTAGTATAGGTCGGGGATCTGTCATCTGTCAGGAAGCCGGGCCTGACAAGAAGGTATGATGTCAAGGCAAAGATACTTGGGTACAAGAGAGGAAAGGTTAGCTATAAGCCCAGAGAGAGTTCAATAAAGCTCTAGCCTATTATGTTACTTATCAGACAGACCTTAAATCTAAGCTAGCTTTGCCAAGTGATCCAAGAAAGTACATGGATCTACAATCTCTGTACTGCCATATGTTACCTTTCGCCTTTCGTCTGCAACCATTTGTAAATTCTGATACTCTCCATAACATCCCCCTCCAATCATGAATGCAATTACCTCACGAACAGGAGCCCGGGTAGCATTCCGTAACGTCGTGGCAACATCAACATCACCCTTAACACGAGGGTCGAGATAGAGATATTCGTCGTCCTCAGTATTTGGTCTCATTTCACAGATGTTTTCAACGACCATTGTTGCTCGATGTTTGTGAATCTTGCCTAGCATGGTACCTAGTTTGTCAGTTGCCTTGGCCAAGAGACCGGTAGCTTGACTTGTAGCTCTTGCCATTAAGCCTGACAGCATATCGGTAGTTGACGCCACATCACCTCCACCGCTGACTTCTGTTTGCATCATATCTGACATGGTGGCAATCATATTCATTGAACGTAACTTCTTCAAGTATTCAATGGCACGTAGTCCAGTATCAAGACGAACACGATCATCCTTAGATAATGTTCCATGAGATCCAGTACCTCCTCCCTCTGCTGATGCTGTCCCTCCTTCACCCTCGGCACCACCAACAGTCGAACCCTTAGTCTCAAGAGACTCCTTCATTGCCTGTGCAACCTCGTCAATATCCGAACTATTCCCAACTCCATTCGACAAAGCATAAACAATCACCAACCGTACCTTATCATTAACATTTCCCTTGGTGGCATCACTAACCAATTCCTTTACATCGTTCTTTGCCTTGGTAGGATCAGACTTGTACGTTCCAGTAGCAAGTGCAATTTCCAATTCATAAAACTGAGGAACATCTCGTGCAGCTACTTCATTCATGGCAGCTTGTAAGATGGAAGTATGTACCTCCAACTTCTTCTTTCGATCTAATAGAATGGGAAGTGATTCAACTGCCGCGGCTAATTCTGATGAACCCCCTTCTCCGCTGGTTGGATCAGGACCTCCACCAGTCTTGGAACGGATCTGTTGTTCCTTGGCTGTAATTTCCTCAAGCTCAACACCATTACTCTCAATTGCCTCGGGAAATGGGTGGAACTTATGTCGACAGTAGAATGGATCAACATCTGGATCGATATCAAACTTTTTACGTACGACCGGTGGTGCTCTTCTCCTTCTACTAGACTCATCATTAGCATCAGGCTTAACATTAAATTCGACACGGTTAGCCTTATGCTCCAAAACATCATCAATTAATGCTTGATATGTCGAGGCATGTTGAACTGGCGTGATTAGATCCATATTCCTATCCATAATTACCAATACTGGACGATGATGTGTCTGATGTCTACCATCCTTGGAACGTATGAGGGTAGGATGTTCAGTAATTAAACGATTGAGTTTCCTTGCTACCATTTCTGGTGCTCCTCCCTGCATTTGTTGGACGTTGCAAAATATGAGTATTAGATAACATCAAGGTATGAATCAAACCAAAACAATTCTATACCAACACAAATAATACTCACTCTAGGACAACGAATAACAGGCACGCTACCCAAGGTAGCAACAACACTAAACAAACCATTGGCAATACCATTCATAGCCAATTCCATATCATTCTCAGTAGCACCCGGATTATTATACAACACGTAACTATTAGTAACATTTAATGTAAATAATCGATTTTCCATACATGCAAATTCAACAAATTGATCATGTACTGATGCAATGTTATCTAACCCTCCGGTATTTACTACCAATCGAGCAAATTCTTCCATTACCGGTCGTTCCATCCTTGTTGAAAAATGTAAATGTGTACATTGATATAAATGTTTCGAACAATCACGTGCAATTAATGATAAATTTTCTTGTGTTGGTTGTACAAAGTATACAGCTGGTACGTCGGGTATTGCTTCCCGATCGGAATGTAGTAATAAGTGTAATGTCACGCCTTGGGCACGTAATTGCGATACTGATAGTAATGGTGAGATTATTGCTCGGGTGTGCTTGTCGTAGATTAATATCTTCCATGGATTGGAATTGTTATTATTTTTTGTGTTAGCTGCTGGATTGTCAATACTGTATGGATTAGATGATAATTTGCTTTTGGAATCATCAATATTTGATGATAGCATTTGTTGAATCGCTTGTAATTGAGCAGATTTAAGAGTGGACGTATCCGCTATCATCGCGGAAGATGAACCTACTTGCATACTTATTATTGTTGTTTATTGCCTCTAGTGAATATGTAATAATAGTTAAGAGATAGGGCGATAGTCTAGGGCTTATTGACAGTTATGACCAACTATTTGCTTGACTTCACTAGAGAGACTTTTCATGCAATTGAAATTCTAAGAAAACTCTGTAAGGTACACCAATAGTTGTACACTCTCTATTATTATTTGGTTTATGGTAGTTGTTTGCAATGAAGCTGGCGATGCATTTATCATATATCGAACAACTTCAGTTCATTTCGTCTTTAGAAGTAGAGGGCAGTCAATAGCTGATATCTCGAACCAAAGATACTAAGATACCCCATGCAAAGTATCTCCAATTACCTACTACCAATAATTTATTTATGATGAATCAAGCACTTGACCTTGACATACACACACTATCATTACTCCTTGAAAGGAATTATCATCAACATAGAAGATGTAAATATTATCAACGTATGTCGATGGTGTTATCTTCATTGAAACAGTTACCATCATATGAGTTAGTGTCTAATCAGATGCATGAATTGAAACGTGTTGTTGCTTTGCTACTAGATGATGATGGCGATGGGGAACATCAAGATGCCAACTATATAGTACGTAAAAGAAGAGCTAAGGAAGAAGAAGAGTGGACATTAGAGCAAAGTCAAACCTCTATGAAAATAGTATCACAAAACAAAGATACCCAGCAACAAGAACAGCTGCAACAAATAACCACAAACATACAACAATTGAAAACACTCGCTACTCAATCCCTACCAATATCAATCTCACGGATAATACATGCAACATCACCCATATTACATGAAATAAGTAGAGGATACTTTGTACCATTCTTAACAGTCGCGTTAGGATGCTTAGGACGGATACATCACATACTGCACAATCTGGGTAGAGAGGTAGTTTCGGTATTGTCGGAGGTTGTACCTCAGTTGAGAGTAGCATGTTCTAAGCATGAGATGCATCAAGAATGGAAGATGTTGAAGAGTGTAGTATCGCGAACATTTAGTATTGATACAACAAAGAGGAATACTCATGTTATTTCAAGTGTACAGAAGGGCGGTAAGCATAGTGATACATCGTCGTCGTCGTCAACAACAACAACAACAACACAGGAATGGAATGATCTAATGACACAATATTTAGAAGTTAGTCAAGATTCAATAACAAAGCAAATGAATGATTTTGTGAAAAGAAAACGATTAGATAATGCCTCGTTGAGATTTGGTGTTGGTAAATCAGATACGCAGAAGAATGTATCAAATGACAACCAAAAAGAAAGAGATGGCGATGACGAGCGGGATGATGATGATGAAATACAGGCAGACAGTATAAATGATACCAGTGATATGGGCGAGCTTGTTAGTTTGCACAAGAGTGGTGATTCATCTATAACACAAATCAAATCGTCTGAGAGAGTTGACCCAAATATGGCTAGAATACGACAGCACCGAGAAAGCACGAAGAGTCCTTTGACTGACTCATTTTCATCCAAGAAGAAGAAAAGGAGAAAGAAGAAGAAAAAGGTGCAGCTGGAGGTAGATGGTACAACTAAAGATAATCCTGTTAGTATTGGCAATGAAGAACCATTGACACAACATGAACATCTGGATAAAGCAGCCGATACGACTGTAACTGCGTCAGACTTATTAGATACTACTCGTGTTGATAAGCCGAGTGACATAAAAGATGTAACTAAAGGAAAGAAGTCAAAGAAGAAAGATAAGAATCAAAGAAGAGGAAAAAGGCTTCGAGTGTGATTGATGATATCTTTGGTTAGCTTAAACTAAGACAAATCATTACGCTACTTGATTTTGTGTATATGTCATCTGTTAAGTTCTTCAAATATCGAATCTAGTAAACCTGATGCAAGTATCTTCTCTTCATCCATTGAACAGAGCTTAGGCTTGGCTTTATCAAATGCCTTTCTCAACCCGTCATCTCCACCTTGAGACTCATACCACTGTGGGAAATACTGTTGTTCTTGATCCATTTCTGTTTGAAGTAATTTATCCAAGAAGGTCTGATTGAGGCATATTCTTGGATAGTCATCAACATCTTTGAATATACCTCTCTTGACTACTTCGAGCCTGAGTCGATTCGCTACTTTGGGTGCGTCTTTATTACTTATTTTTCCATATAGTTGAGCTTTTGTCGCTAGTCTTTCATATTCATAAGTCTTACCAATGTTTTTCTTCTTTGGCTTATCACCATCTTTTATGTTTTGGCAGGTAGCATTAGCAAATGGGAGGTAGTTGCAGAATAAGTCTTCCAAGAAGCCTATACCATCATGCATGTTCACAATGTCCACAGATTCGAATTTGTTACTTTCTCGATATCGTCGAGCTACTTCCATTGCATGTACTCTTCTGAAGTGATCATAGTCATAATCTATCCACTCCACAAATGATGGGTAACGAGTCTTATTTGCAATGTAGTGACCAAGATAAAGCTCAACAATTTGATTGTACCATGATGGCACTGTGACGTAGATGGCACTGTGAGATATACATAGTATGATACACATTATGTGAACACTTGAAAGCATGGTATAAACTTACGCCAATCATGCATTCTTCGATATGTTACCACAACTTTAAACCGTCGATACGGCTGCAAATAATACTGTATCCTACCATGATCTATAGTAAGACGATCTAAATCTTCAGCAACAAGTAATACATGATGTGATTGATTGTAATGTTTCTTGAGAAACTTTGGAAATGGTGATTTATCGCCTCGTAGTTTGTTACACATGCCAACATTCATTTGACCACCATCTTTAGCAAAATCTTTGAGCATACAGTGGGCAAAGTTGAGCATGGGTCCATCACCGCCGAATATCCCAGGTAGATCATCGAACGTTGGTATAGCAAACTTATCTTGTTGTAGGTATGTTGCATTATTGAAAAGTGATGTATATAAAAAGGATTGTATACTTGTTGTTCCTGTCTTGTGCGGACCAGCATGTAACAAAACATATGGCTCTAAATCATAATCAATTCCACATGTTGACATTAAGCTTTCTTTTGCTTCATCTTCGGGTGTTTTATATCTATCCATCAGATATTGTAGACGTTCATTACATGAGTTGCGAGGATTAAAATTGCAATGTCCACAGAATTCAAGCCTTTTGTCCTTAACCTTTGTTTTGGTATGTGTAGCGGTGACATTACCATGCTTATTGCCAATGATTTGCTTTGTTGTATTAGTAGTAGTAACTGTAATTGATCTATCCAATGATAATTTGGTTGATGTAATTTTGTGTGTATCAAATGCAATTAAATTCAATAATGATACTAAACCTATTGCAATTACTAATATCCGCTGGACTCTAATACTTGATACAGCATCGAACCATGACATAGCTGATACAATTAATTGACGTTGCTACCGATGATATAATATTATAGTAGTTAACTAATGCGCAAAGAAGGTACAACCTCTTTCGTCTACTGTCTGCTCATAATCATTTAAGTGGTTATGTTGTTCTATAACCGCACTCTCTAGACAACAATCTTCGGCAGCAAATCACTCTACGGAATCAAACAGTATCAAAGGAATGATATCTACCGGCCTAATCCTCATCTTTGTTTGCAAGCAATGCAATCAATCAAAGGAGTTAAACATTCCACATGTAAGCATTTCAGAGCAAATTGTATTTTGGGCAAATAATGTGGAAAAGCGGCAAAAGCAGATTGAGTAGCCGTCACACCCCTTCCACGGGGTACGTACCAACCCTCTTTCTGGGGAGGTAAGTACCCCGCCGATCGCTCACTGTCACATCTCAAAAGGGCTACTCTAATTTTGCCCCAACCTCTACCACTTTTTTTGGATACCGCTACTAAGCTTTTCACGTACAAAATGGTGCCTTCTACTACTATCGTCTCCTACTCGATATAGACTGATCTTCACTACTAATCCTATGAAACTTAAGCTTCTCTATATATGAATATTCGATATGCGGCTTTATTATTGATGTAGAACAACACATCACCACTTTTCAAGCTGTAATGCACCTATTTAATTAAGTAGTGTTTGAATTAATCATTGTGGTACATAGTGAGTTTACTCCTAGGCTGCTATTGCTAATTAATCTATATGATATTAGAAGCAGCTCAGGCCGGCTATCATGTTATATAAGTTGATACATCCTCCACAATATAATTATATTTATTTAATGATGCAATTATGTGCATCTACTAATAGTGCATATAAAAGTGATGATGTAGTACATGTGAGAATCTGTTGCAATAGTATATCCTTATCCAAGTAGTTAGGCCGCCGATCATATGGCAGGATAGGCACTCCCTACCATATAGACCATGTATTCCACCATTGTTGATAGCAACAACATTGTTTCAGAAGGCTGTTGAAAGTATTTTATTTCATAGGCTACAGTAGGATTTAGACAATAGGAATTGGAGATAAGATTATTGATGATATCTATAAACCTATCCTCCTGTGTTTAATTGGTAGTTCATACCATGGCTGCAGTTAGAGGCACCCTCTTAGACCTCATATCACATCGTAGTGCTCTTTAGCTAATAAAAACTTCTAGGGGAGAGTTGAAGTTGGGGCAAAGATACCGCATGAGCGATCGGCGGGGGTACTACGTCCAGAAAGAGACAAGTTGGTTACCCCCGTGGAAGGGGTGTAGCCGTCAATTCTTTGCAATAAAAGCATTTCATATATCATCAGCACTGCCAATATATCAGTTTTTAACGCCCTTTCTCCCGTTAGTGATTTGGTGTCGGTTATCATAGCAGCGACAACATTTTTTGCACATCATATTATGCACATCTCACATCGATATGGATATAACAAATCAAATACAAGCAATACTGAATAGGGCAGGGAATTATATACACGGTAAAGACTCTGATGATGATAATCTAAAATATGAGTCAATAGCTGAATACAAAGAAGAGAGTGAAAGTACAACAAGTAAACAACAATGGTATAATACAGGATATGACTACTATGAGAATGAGACGACATGCCCAGCTACAGGTAAGGATATGCTTTGTTTCTCTTAACATTACGTTAGCACTCACCTTTCTTTCAGTGGATGGTGTACTAGGAGGGTTTTCTAATCTATCTAAACGAGATCTTGAAGGCTCAACAAAATTCATACGTCACTTGACAACAACTATACGGCCACAACTGAAACTAGCAACGAAGGAGAATGATGGCCAAGCAACACATGCATGTGAGTGTGGCGCTGGTATTGGTAGAGTATCGAAAGGTTTATTACTGCCACTTGGTATATCTCAATGTGATTTGGTTGAATCATCACCACGTCTACTCAAAGCTGCACCAGAATACTTGGGTGATGAATACTCGGCTAGATGTCGGTACTTTTGTCAGGGGTTGCAAGACTTTGAACCTAAAGAAGACTACTACGATATTATTTGGATACAATGGGTTGTCATCTACCTAACTGATGAGGACTTTATATCCTTTTTAAAGAGGTGTGCTAAAGGTCTAACAAAGAATGGGATGATTGTAATTAAGGATAATACATGTGAGGATGAGGCATTCATTGTTGATAGGAGTGACAGTAGTGTTACAAGGAGTCACTCATATATATTGGCAATTGCAGAGCTCGCTGAATTGAGGGTAGTATATCAGACAGTCCAAGAAGATTTCCCTAATAGTATATTTCCCGTTCCAATAATTGCTTTAGAGTCTAAGTCATGATTGTCAAACTCAAGTCTTTAGTATATGTATAAACTTCTCCTATCTCTGTTTATTTCTATATCTCTGTGGTTTCAATTGCACAAACATCCAGGACAGTTGTGAAGAGTCTCATGCAAGAAGGCGTCACAATCAGGACAAAAGACATTGTGACATTCTGGACACTGAAACCGTAGTATTGCCTCTCCCTCTTCTGTGTTATCATTACTACTAGTTGATTCATTTGACTTTTTGTTGGTAGCTTCTTTCACTGGTCGACAACCAATAACTTTGAGACAACCAAAGCAGCATCTGTCACAATCAGCCGAGTTTGCTATGATGGATGGACCAATGTTAATCATCTTTTGTGATGTCTGTTGTGAGTCGTTCACATCAGGTGCCGATGACGACGATGATACCACAAAGTTTGCTATATTTGAAGAAGAAATAGATGACGGTGGTGTAAATGCCGAAGAAGATAATATCGGTAGAGCTTCCAATCCCTTCTTTCCATTTGTGCTACTATTGCCAGTTTCTACCTCCATTTCAGTAGTACCGCCATTATCCTTCTTCGTATTGCTGCTACTGCTTACAACCTCTACTTCATCCAACTCTTCAAAAGGTCTTACTGGAAACAAATGATGAAATGTCCGAGCCAAATGTGGTGCCAAGATCAATCTTAATCCACAAACTGCACAATCGGATGGCAAATCTGAACAACGAGATTTGCATCTAGGACAAACATAGCCAGTTCTTGCAAAGGTAATAAGACGATTTGACCTTCGATCATCGGCAGTGGCTGGGTTGATTGCAAATGCAACACCACCATCCCCATTTCTATCCTTTGGAGCGCCGCCTGAACTGTGTACCAGTGTTGGAACATCACCTCCCTCACGAGAAGGAAATCCCATTTCGACAAATTCACAAGTCACTTTAGGTATCATTTGAGACCTTTTCTTTCCATTATCATTTGTATTATCGTCATTATTGTCTTGTTCTGAAGCATTCACTGGAGGAGGGATAGCATGAGCCATGATGAGATCGCGTAAATGTCCTGTATTTAAGCAAACTCCAGCCAGACCTCCAGTGGCATCAGCTAACTTTTTGCATATATGTACCTCTGATTGTAATGATATAGTACTAACTCGTATACCCGCATGTAATAATCGGGGCAATGTTTCTCCCAATATGTCACCAGGGTCACATGTTGCTAACGCACTCATCATTACAATGATTTCTCGACTACCATATCGTGGAGCGTATCCTAATGATCTTCCAGCAACTTCAATACCATTCTGTAAACTAAATTCACCACCGGTATCAGGTCCATTCTTCTTACCTAATTCAGTAACAATTGCAGCACTTAATGCCAATTTATGTTTCTTGGGACTACCACCCAAACTTGTTAACATTTCCGCCTCTCCATCTTGAACAAGAACTACACCCAAGTGACCTAATGGATTCTGATCATAAAACTCATTAACAAATTCACTTGCCAAACTTAATGTAGTTTCCAATCTCATCCTTGCGGGAGGCAACGCTGGGTCCTTCTCTCTACTCAATCTACTACAATCTAATACCAAGTATACATGTCGTAACATATGCCGTACTAAACGTTTCGAACTACGTGCCAAATCTGTAGATGCCAACCTATGCCGTCGTTGTCGTATCTGTGCTGCTAGACTTAGATGTGATGAATTTGTTAATATATTACCCTCGTCATCTTCTTGTACGTCTTGCCATACTGATGATCCATCGACTGCCTCCCAATTATGATTCACATCTCGTTTATTTGAGTTTAGTTGTTGTTGCTGTGTAGTGCTACAATTGGAAGTACTTTTACCATTTTGTTGAGGTGCAGCCGTATCTGATGTACTAGAAGATTGCGGAGCTGAAGTTGACATTTGTTTATTGGCTTGTTTTATATCAATGGCTCTAGAGAGAGTTTTTGTTTAGTAAGCTTTAGTAAGTTTGTATTGCAAACTCAGGCTTACTTATGTGGTCACAAAAATGCCATACACCACTATTGGCCGCCAATAATCATCACGCTAAAGATGAGTACTACCACTCCTATTGGATTACAATAAAACCACGCAGAATACTATATGTATTGTACTCTATTAAAATCATTACCAATCACTGACGGACCACTGTGTATGTGTTCATAGGTGAGCTAAATGATTACATGTGGAATAAAAAAGGAAGAAGGGGTCACTCACCATCATGGGGCTGTAAAAGTATGGTGGAGGGCCCTATGTACAATCATGCTGGGAGTGTTCATCACTTCTCCACCCTACAATCATGCTGGGAGTGTTCATCACTTTGTTATACATCCATACAATGCCAAACATCTACTATTATAGCACCTGCATGCTGTTATACCCCCACTTGATGGCCAAACTTGTCTGAGAGTTGGCAGAAAATCCTGATTTTTTCCTGATCTGAGGCGTGAAACCCGGCAACATGGGGCTGTAAAAACATGGTGGAGGGCCCTACAATCATGCTGGGAGTGTTCATCACTTTGTTATACATCCATACAATGCCAAACATCTACTATTGTAGCACCTGCATGCTGTTATACCCCCACTTGATGGCCAAACTTGTCTGAGAGTTGGCAGAAAATCCTGATTTTTTCCTGATCTGAGGCGTGAAACCTGGCAACATGGGGCTGTAAAAACATGGTGGAGGGCCCTACAATCATGCTGGGAGTGTTCATCACTTTGTTATACATCCATACAATGCCAAACATCTACTATTATAGCACCTGCATGCTGATATACCCCCACTTGATGGCCAAACTTGTCTGAGAGTTGGCAGAAAATCCTGATTTTTTCCTGATCTGAGGCATGAAACCCGCCAACATGGGGCTGTAAAAGTATGGTGGAGGGCCCTAC
>Ga0214477_100850_pt1 | contig 18656 bp, 11 predicted proteins | sample M1_20Mar14CPVII9_FD_165058 | JGI IMG/M metagenome (GOLD analysis project Ga0214477, IMG submission 165058) | Marine eukaryotic communities from Monterey Bay, California, United States - M1_20Mar14CPVII9sort6BwellC16 | ecosystem: Environmental > Aquatic > Marine > Unclassified | place: USA...
GATTAGAACGTGGTGCAATATATACAAGTGCGGGATTAGTTCTTGGTGGATTGGCAAGTATAGTATTAACTAGAGGTGGAGGTACTGGTGGAGCTCGACGGGCAATTACTGCATTTGGTGCTGGCTGTGGTTTGGGAGCGGGATGGAGTAGATGTTCAATGGATATTGAGGATGTTGTTAAGCATATGAATTAGATAGTTACGATTCATCGTTACTCGAACAACAGTATCTAGATTTCTCTTTATTGGTAGTAGTTTGTAATCATTTCAGGGGCAACTCTACAGAAAACTTCGAGTAGTTGTGTCTACAAGAAAAGTTGTTTTAATAGACGTACTTTCTCTACATATTATTAAACCGTTGATGAAACTAAAGTTGATAGCACAATAAGCTGTGAATTTAAGTTATTATCAACTCACTGTTTATACTGACATCAACAAAGAACGCCAATGGCATGCAAAAGTAGCTTTTGTTTGTTTTAGCTGAAGAAGATCAATTCCATTCAAATATTGCAACGTATACTCTATCCTTCAATTTCTATCTCTCATTATTACCGACCCCTTTACTTATCATTGTTTTGTCTTTGATATACATCTAAACTCCAAGAGCAACTTCCAAATTATAACCAATGGACAACTAATTGTTCAATTGTTCTTTCTAAAAGTAAGAGGTTCATTACCAGGCATATCAGTATAAGGGTGTGGTCGCATCCATCCGAATGGTGGTATAACTATTGATAATGCCAATCCGCCTGCAACTACACCACAATATAACTTTTCTTTCCCCTCCTCTCCATAATATATTGCAAATGGTAACATGAATAATAGAAATGTTGCCAAATTTAATGCTAATGATTTGATATCATGACCTGATTTAATGATTCAGAGCCCGATTGAAGAAGTTGTGGATGTTCATATATCATGCGGTGTCATTATTATTTGCAATTTACAATATAAAGATAGTAAGAAACAACAAATCACTTGCAAAAGCACATGAATATAATATGACGTTATCAAATTATGAGACTATAATACTTACCTTGATGATAATTCTTTGAGCCAGCCATGATAATACCTCAGAGCTCAGACGATTATCAAATAATTCGATACCTTTTCCTTTCAGTTATAATGGGTATATATTGGAGTAGAGATATTTGCCGTCAAAGTATGTACAGTTGAGTGTGATTGTTGTGTATGTGAGTCCGCAGATAGGTTTACACCTGCAACGTCAGTCGAGGAACGGTTTTGCGGTATTTAAAGGTAGAGGGAACGTTACGGTTCTCAAAATAAACTCTAATTGAATAACTAACTTCTGTTAAGGATTAATATTATAAACAAATCTTACCACTTCTATCCATGACCACGGCAACTAGTGTCAATAGTCAACCATCGTATGACATTGTGAACCTTATTATGCAAAATAGTAGATACCTTTTTGACATTCTTTTCACCAACATTCGTACCATCAATGGAGATAATACGATCACCTATTGATACTTGTTGAGCCAAAGGACTATCAACACTAACAGATAATACAAATGTACCACCCACGGTATCAGTCCTATCCTTCAAGGTGAGACCAAGCTTGCCACGAGGTGCTCGAACTGTACGAATCTTATTATTCTCAGCTGCTTGCTTCATCTCTAAGGCTGCTCGCTTCTTCTTCTCTAACTCTAGCTTCTTCTTCTCAGCTGCTCGCTCTTTCTTCTCTTGCTCAAGCTTCTTCTTCTCTAATGCTGTTACTCGCTCCTTCTTCTCTTGCTCAAGCTTCTTCTTCTCTAATGCTGTTTCACTCTCCTTCTTTTCAGCATGCACCGCTGCTAAAGCCTCTGCAGTTGCATTAGTTGAAACTCGTTTGAGTTCCCTTGCCTGCGCAGCAATCAATTCAGCTGAAGCTGACTTTGGCTGCCTTTTCCAGCCGACTCCTTTGGAAATATCCCGAGGCAAGGAATTGATGGAACTGTAGCAATTGCCATTAGGACACCGTATAGCATAAAGAGAAGCCGAACAACCTTGACTCTTTAAGGCCAACCAACCATCAGGAAGGCCGGTCTTTTTGGCACATTCACGGTTGACTTCATTATCATATAAGGCCTTTGCCACGCTAATACGAATAGACGGATCATTGATAAAGATACCACCCAAAGTTAATAACCAAGAGGAAAAGTCACAGGGTAACTCAACGGCATATATATCCTTCATCATCGACATAAAGTCCTTAAAACCCAGTACAGTCATCAAGCAAACAACCTTGAGGTCGTCAATACCATTGACTGGGCTGATTAACTCGCCCAACCCTCGCACTCCACTACAGATTGGATTACCACTACCCAATCCATCAGGAGATGCAACATATCTCGCATTGTGAACAGAAGCCATGACAAGATCATAATCTACTACTTCACCTTTCTTACCCAACCCTGCCATTTCAATTGCCTGTGCATAAAAAATGTCCCGGTATCTTTCAAAGGCTGAAGTAGGAACTACTCTAGCTTCTTCCAAATAACTCATGATTGTGACCATAGACTTCCCAACAGTCATTCTAGCCTTCACTCCAGCACAAGATCCACGAATGACATGACCCGATGGAACTAGAAGGATACGAATTGTCTTCTTCTTGTAGTCGTACACGTACACCTCACCAGCAAGTGTTCCATCATAATTGTGCATTTTGTGTATAATACTATTGGACGGGAAGTGCTCCTCTGCATCATCCGGCTTGAGTTGTTTCTTGGTCTCATACTCAACCACAATAAGTGATTTAACCTCAACAGATGCAACCACAACATCTTTCACATCCCTCAATTTCTTAGCACATTGAATAGCATATTCCTTCTTGTCTGTTGGTGGAAGATAACGTTTGCCATACATGGACTTCTTGTCAATGGTGGCAATGGCAGCTTTGGCTACTCGGATCTTCTCTTCAGGGTCGGCTGTGGAGTTCATCGCTGAACGAATTTCAGCCACTGCTCGCTTAACTGCCGCATATCCCTCACTTCTAAATGTATCCACTTTCTTTTTGAGTCCAGGATGATTGTCAAAGAGTGTCTTTGTCTCGTAATTTTGCATGTGCCCATCAACATGTCCTGGGCGCAACATAGATTCAAGGGCATTTAATGTTGCCTCGTCGGACATCGATTCGATATCTTCACGTACTCCAGATATCTCTGTCTCCCAAGTGAATAAAGGACGGATATTGGTCACTCCAGACAGCTCACTAACAGCCCCAGCATTTCGGCTTCGAGTATTGAAGGCCAATATCTTGCACATCCAGCGAATGCCAATGTCTCCACAGTTGAAGACTTTCTCCAAGGCATATCCAAAACTTGCCGACATGGAGGACATGTATGAAAACTCGAAGAGAAAGTTCACAGCCTCCCCAATCATTCCATCTACCTTATCCTCGTTACATTGAAATGCAGGAGATTCTTGAGGCAAAGATTTAAGATTAATATATACTTGAATATGATAATAAAGACAAACAAATAATAACATATACAAACACACTTACCAATATTATCCCCACCATCTTCCAAAGATGATGGAGCAGATTGAGCCTGATCAACCCATGTTACTTCAATATCTTTGCTCCCTTTCCCCTCCTCCAACGACGGGGAAGAAGAGCAGGATTGCTTATTCGCTGTTGTTGATGTGCTACCATGTATATCATCCATAACATCAACTGGGGATGTAACAATCGACCCCCGACCTTCACATCTCATTTCAGCATCAATAGTACTCTCGTCCCGTATGGGTCGCAAAAGTAAATCTTTATCTAAATAAGATGCAAAGTTGTGTATGAGTTGGTTGTGTGTGTTTTTAAACATACACCCCAAATTAATAAAACCTTACCTGGATTGAAATGAACGAGATTTTCTGTAGCTACAAGTACATGACCTGGAGTAGAAATTTGTTCATCTTTTTTACAAGCATCCACCAAAGCATTTCTGAGAATACATCTTCGATAGACACCACTATCTTTCGTCTCATATCCTTTAATTCTCATAGCCTCTTCAACTAATGGAATCATATGTTCTACTGAACCATTGTTAGAATAAGAAGATTGGGTAGATGCATCAATCCCAAACCAATCTATATCATTAAAACCACCATCAATACCACCCCCCTGTTTGTTGGTAGAATGTTTACCATTAAAAGTGGGTGTACCTTCAATATTTCTCTTTTTTATATCTTTTGTTTTAATCGTTGTTAGATGGTTGACTTTGGTGGTTACAACCTTATTATTATTACGTATTGATGAAAGGGTATTGGCTGATATATCATCAGTGGCAATAATGGATGATTCCGAACAACCATTACAGGAAATATCGTTGACACTTGTTCTCGATGATGAAGGCAGCTTTTTCTGTGCGGTAAAATCCTGTGGTGATCCCTCATTATTTGTAACCTCTTCAACAACGCCGCCACCACTGTTAGGCACAGCGGTGGCTTTGTCATTTATTCCATGCACCCCCAACAACAAAGAAGACATCTTGAGGTCAATCACTTAGTACGGCGACTAAACGCAGCAATAGTAATGTGAGTTTGATTTGAGATTTTGAGTTTTGAGTTAAATGACCACCACCAAGAAATCGCTTCGGCATGATAGGTAGGTTTACACATTACACATTACACTCAGAAATTGCACGGCAGATGCTATTACAATCAAACAATAGCAAGTCAGCGGCGGAATAAATAGTTATATGACTATTTAGATCATTATTAGTTACTCAGAGAAAGCAACAGCCGCCATTGAATGGTTTATACCTGCAACATCAGTCGAGAATGGTGGTTTGGTATATATTTAGGTAGAGGTAACGTTATAGTTAAACCCAAATTATTTGCAAGCTAATAGCAAGTCAGCGGCGGAATACATAGTTATATGACTATTTAGATCATCATAAGTACTTGGAGATACATAGCATCAGTATCATCATTAGACGTTAATCTCTAAGTCATAGTCGATAATCTTTGGTGAAGAAAATTGAGCATAAGATATGCATCACAGAATATCAAATGATAATTCATATCATATTACTACTATTCCTCTTCCTCATTGATAAAACAGTACTAGCGACAATGGCAGCATTTGCGCTAATACCATCACAAGTACCGGGTGCCAAGCATATAAGGCGACCAGCAAAGTTAAATGCAAAGGAAGATAATATTTTGCAAACAACGAATATCATGGAAACTGATAGTGATAGTGCGGGTGATGAAGTAGTTTATTCCCCACCTCAAGTAGAATCTTCATCTGCATCAGTTGCATCAACAAATTCTTCAATATCATCAAATAAGAGGCGCAGAAAGAAGATAACAATTCCCCGCACTGGAAATCTACCCGATATAAATTGGAGAGCAATATCAATGACTCATCTAAGAGCACATCCTAATTTCCAACCATTACCTCCTCCATCAATGATTGACACATTGCCAACTAAAGAACATGTGAGATATTTTAGACAAGAAAGTTGGCAGTGGGATTATTTACATGTTGGTAGATGTACCACATCACAAGCATCTGCTGCTCTAGGTTTCCTTGAACCCAAGGCTGCTTCGTTTTTGGGTATACCCAAATCATTACAAAGAGGTGGTGCTGGAGCGTGGAATAGATTAAGTCAAACGGTACCAGAGAATGAACAAAGCTTGGAAGCAATGGAACAAATATTATGTGAAGGAAGGTCATCATCACCCACGGCAATTGATATCGAGGATGTGGTTGATTGGCGGCCTGGGAGCAAAGAAGCAGATAAGTTGTGGATTCCTGCATCGAGAATAAAAGATAGGCCGTATCCCTTCACTGCAAAATATAGACCTAATTTGACAATTGAGGACTTGTATCAACGCAAGTTACATCTACAACATCATAATAATCAACCAAATCCAATGAGAGTGAGAATGTCGTGGGGAAACTCTCAAGAGGCAACTTCAGTGCTTACAGCTTTAAATTACTTTTGTGGTATTGATGATTCTACAGTCATACATGAAGTAGGCATGTGTGGATCAAGATACGACGATATGGAAGATGAAATGAATGGTGTAAAGATTGGTGCCACACCGGATGCTTTAATACACTACGCCGATGGAACAGTGGAAGTGCTTGAAGTAAAGAATCACTGTCCCTTTGTCTTGAACAAGCAGCAAATACCAAGTCGGTCTAATAATGGCAGTAAATATAGAAAGAAGAAGAAAGGCGGAAAGAAGAAGAAGCAGAGCAGCAAAAAAGAAGATGACAATCATCAACATAGAGATAGAGATGCCGACGGCATCCCAAAGAGCTACCTCATTCGAGACTTCCAGCTAGAACAAAGAGTTCCTCCAGTTTACATACCACAGCTCATGATGGAGATGTATTGCACAGGTGACAATTGTAATGCTGCAACTATGGTACGACAAACAGCTACAAAAGGTGCTATATTGCTTCGTTTACGAAGATGTGAACATTGGATCGAAGAGATGAAGTACTTTCTCGGTAAATTTCAGACTGACTTTGTGAAGACGGGTCAGTGTCCAAACGACAACTTCTTTTGGAGCGATGATAGCAATAGCAGATATCGTAAGTTTTTACAAAGCACTAAAGATCTGAGTGAAAGTGTCGAGCAGGTTGCCTTTGTTGAGCACTCGGAGATTCAACGGATGGTATTAGAAAGAGGTGCTGGTAGACACATGAACGACGTGCCTTTGTTCCTTGATAGAGTATACATGGATGAGGAGTAGAGGTACGAGTAGTCTTCAAATGATAAGATAGATTTAGATACAATACGAAAGTGTCATCTTTCTAGAACAATCTCTGATTTGCAAGATGCTTCTCAGCAAGCTTGCTATGTCGTGTGTCCCTAAAACTTGCCAAGATTTCATATGAGTGTAAATGAGTTGATACCCAGGGGAACGGTGAGCTCGTGTATGTGTTGAGTTGAACAATTCCTGCATCGCCAAGTCGATTCATCATCCCAAGCACATCTGCAAAAGACAAGCGAGCATTCATATATCTACGATCACCTGATGCATTAGCAATTGATTCAATCTTGACTAGAATCTCTTTGGCAGGAAAGCTGGAAGACGTGCGTTTTACAGTTTATGAAGATGAAGGGAGATGATAGTAAAGTATGTTAGTTGCGGTTTACAAAGGCAGTCAAATAAAGACACTAACTCGGACTTTCCTGCCATCATCTCGATCTTTCTTTAATGCACCTAGAGATATGAGTAGAAGTGCTTCGTAATCTGTGGAGCATGATACTGCCTTGAGTACAATCGAAGTGAACATGTCTCGGCTGCCTCTTTGAACGTCAGAAATACGAACAATTGGCCGTGTACTCCTTCCCACTTGTCGTTTACCATTGCTATATTCCTCGAATACAGTTTCTGCGGCTACCTTACACATATGAAACGCCTTTCGTATATCTCCGGAAAGATTAGCTGTCTTACGGGCAGCAAACTTTGATATCAAGTGATATATATTGTTAGAAACTAGAACTATGATGTAACAAGAATATTGAAAGACAAAAAGCTCACCTTGATAGCATCCTCTTCGAATACAGGATGACCATGATTAGCATCCAGCATTCCAAGTCTTGTCTTTAGAATAGTGATGGTATCTTTCACGTTGTAAGAGCGGAAGTGACATCGATCTCCACCAATCCTAGATTGTACCCGTGTTGAAAGCTTCTCTGGGAGGTTGATTGTATTAGAGATTCCAATCACCACTAGCCTTGCTGTGGTCGCTCGAAGCGGCCAATCAAAGAAGTTGTAAACCAGAGTCTCTTTCTTGGTGACTAAATAGTCGATCTCATCAAGCATCAGAACAGTCACAGGCCTCTCGGACACAGCCACACGGCCATTGTTTCCATCTTCAGATTCTTCATCAGCTTCGACGTCATCCTCTCCTTCTTCATCGTCATCATCTTTATCCTCATTGTCTGAGACCTCATCATTTTGATCGGCACCACAAAAGTATTGCTCGAGGTGAAAAACGGCATCTCCTGCAGATAATCTCTCTTTTCGAGGGCCACTAACAGCTTCCCAAAACTTGACATAAGCGTCAAAGGGGTGTCTCAATTCCATACCGTTGAGAGCAATGAAGTTGAACTCTGGTAACAATCCCTCGTGCTGTTCTTTTTGGAGCTCTGAGATGATGGATCGAACTGATGCAGTCTTGCCTGTGCCGGGAGGACCTGCGATGAACAAGGACGACTTGAGATTCTTTGTCTCTTCGTCTTCTCCATCCTCATCCAAGGTGTTTGATTGTAAGCCGTGTATAGCCTTTTTCAAGAAGCTTGTTATCTGTTTTCTTTCCTGTTCTCGACATGTAAGAGCCATACCATGCTCTTGTGTATCTTGTGCAGCTTCTGCCAATGAAAGCTTTCGAATCGCTGATTGAAACGCTTCCTTCCATGTCTGTTCCCTTGAAGAAGCGTTACTGATGGAAGTAGATATGCTATTCAACTGGTCAAAAGCCATTTTGTAAGCAGAATGCATTCGTCCTCTTGATATACGATTACTTAGTGAGCCACTAGGAACGAAGGAACGTCGATGTATAGACCATAATCGACTGCACTGGTAATGAATCAGTGGCATATCTAACTCAGTACTAGGTGTAGATGTCGGCCTTGGCACATCATGCAATTTTACTGGCGAAAGAATACTATCCGCTGAGCAAACATCAATTTGATCGGTCTCAAACACCTCTTCGAGATTTCCACTTTCAGAAGTAACCTTCTTTTTTGTCTTTGATGCACCTGGTATCTCCCAACTCCTATACAACCACCTAACCTCCATCATGATTTCATCATTATTATTGACATCTTGCGACAGGTTATCGAAGGCACTCTTCTCACGGAGCTTGACACATGATTCTTTTGTCTTGTGAACTCGATAGATCGAGACTACTTCTGCTGGAGCCCATTGAACAGCAAAGGGATAATGAGTAATAGATGGTTCTTTAGAGCTGGACTCTACTTGAAGTGTAACTGTATCTCCTAGCTTCACCTTCCATTTCCATTTTACTTCTTTGTTCCTCGTTGCGCATGTGAACGTATCATCATATGAGTCTACTGGAGGAAGCATCTCAATCTCCTCATAAAAACTCTTTAGAGCTGACACATCGACATGAAAGGGATTGACGCAGCAAGTAGCTCTCGTCTCGGGTGAACTGTCTTCGCTTGGCTCGTCTTTCTCTTCATTATCTTCTTCTTTGTTCAATTCATTCTGCGCCTCCAAAGGAGCATCTATGGTATTTGTACTTTCTGACCTATCTTGTGGAGCTTTCACCCCTTCTTCTGATTTATCCAAATTATCATCAGATCGAGGTCTTTTATGTCCACAGTTAGCCCAGTTACCACTCCAACTTCGTTTGGGTGCATCAGAAAACAGCTCACGCTTCTTATGAGGACTACTTTCTTCACCGTCATCTACCGATTCAGCTGCAATATCACCAGCCACAACGGTGTTATCCATCAACATTGTTTCCTCATCAACTTCCATATTATCCTGACGAGGCATATTTGTTCTTATATGTTGTGCTCTCTCCTTTCTACTTTTCACCACTGAATCTATCATGATTGACATTTTAGATTGTTTCGTTGCAGATCCTCCTTTGTTATTGTAGAGCGTAGATGCATCCAATCCTCTCTGAACTCGATGTGTAGGATCACGTCTTGTATTGGCCTTGACTTTACAAGGGTTTCCTTTCTCATTGCAATATATGGTTTTAGATATCGTTCTCTTGACATGAGTCAAAGAACCTAACTCTGTAATATTTGATCCTTCGTCAACTACAAGTACAGGTCCTAATAGGGAATCACATTCGATATTTGTAATCTCATCACCTTCCAAAATCTCTTCACAAGTTCTATTTGAATCATTGGAGATTCGAGTTAGCTCTTGAAACGCTTGTGACTTCTCCTGGCACATTGACAAGGCTTCAGAAATACGAGGGAACCAACGTATTTGACATGTAAGTAAACTGATGTCAGTTTCAGACGCAAGGGAGGAAATATCAACTGATGATCAAGCAATGAATTTGACATCATCTCTGTCAACAGTACTATAAAGCGCAGTTACTTGACCATGACTCCAGGGTACAGTATACGGATACCACTTGTTTCTCCCAGTGATGATATCTAATCCATTTGGTGATGTAGAATCCACACAGGGTACCGCCACAATATCACCTACACACAATTGCCACTCATTTCCCTTCTCACATGATGTAGGGTGTAGGAGATTACCGTGTTTTAATTCAGACCAGGGAAAAGTGAGTGTACACGATGGATAATATACTCTAACCTGATCTTGAAACAAACTATATGTTGAAGGAGATGGGAGTGTCACCAACTGGTCCTCGTCAGCTGCATTACTTTCGCTGGGCGCGGTTATATCCAAAATGTTATAAACTTCCTCCCAAGACAAGCTCATCTTTTGCAATATAACAGAGCATTCTAATCCTCTCAATACTATATTATCCAAATCATATAATCCAATAATATCCATTTCATTATGAAAGTAATATCGATGACAAGATTTAACTACAGTTGGTACTGGATATTTTAGACAATCTTCATTACTTATTGTCTGCTCATTCAATACTAATCTACCAAGTAATAATGAAGCATCTAATACTACCACATGATTGCTCTCAAATACTTCCATATTCTTGTTATTGCTATTCAATTTACGTTCATATCGTTTATTCCTTTCATCTAAATCATTATGATTATAAAACCATCGTACTTCCATTTGCAACGGGCCGAGGTAATACTTTTTAGTTGATAACTTTTTTGGTTTCTTATCACGAAAAAAGGAGAGTATTTGACATGCTCGCCATGTAACTGTGAAGGGTGAAGTGGTATTTAGTTTACCTAACGGAGTTGTTGCTTTTGTTTTCTTCTTATTACTACTAGTAGTATTGTTGGATGCTGTTGGATTTTGTATACATGCCAAATCACCAATTTTAATTGACCAATTGTTATTACTATTATCATCTTGCTGTTGACTAAATGTCGGAGTTAATAGTGGATCACTCTTCATAAATTTATCACGTTGGGGTATATATTCTATATGTGAGTAGTATTCTCTGGTATTATCTTCATATAAGGTAGTTTCAGATGATGTTATAGTACCTTGATCTGATGATGCTGGTGATTTGGTTAAAGTTCGAGGTGTTTTGCTTTTACGGCTACTGGTTGTCTTGGGCGTTGCCTTTTTTGCTGCTGGTGTCTTTTTACTAGTAGACGACGATATATATGGTGTCTTTGCCATGTTTGTATGCCAATGCAGGTTGATGATACCAATAAGTAATTTAATACCAGAAGTTTTTTATGTTGAGCTTTGTGTAGATACTTATATCTCCTGTTACAGATCAAGCGCGCTTCAACAACAAGTGCACTAATCAAACGAGCGTTTAAAACCGATTTATTGACTATATTATCAGTATATCGGAGCGATTATTGAATCGATTTAAGGTGCACCTGCCTTCCTTTTATCATCTTCGTATTTATCGTCGATTTTTTATGAGAGTATACGTATTTTGACATAAAGAGATTTTATGAGAGTATGATATCGAGGGATATCTATTAGTTAGTTGTAGCTACGTACCGATAGTGTTAGTTTTGCAAGTTGCAATAGAAATAAGGCTGTGACGATTGCGAAGAGGACGGCCCGTGTGTGGGATAATAATGAGCACAATAGCTCAGAGATAGATCAGTTCAGATTTATTGAATATTAAGGTATTAAGAACATCTAGGTATAGGAGAAAGGCAAAACCTGGGGGATGGATACAATAAGGAGTTACCATTCTCAAGCTTTTAGAGATGGAATTGTTGATGCTATATATGCGCTCGATAACAATAATTCAACACAAGATATAGCACAACATATGAAGCAACAAGCACCCTTTTCAAAAAGCTCGTGGTGGTGGGAAGATAGGGAGTTTAAATCTGAATTGCAAAATGCAGTCAATAGAGGCGATGTCATCCAGACTGATGATTCGTATACATTGTCTGCTGCAATTGCAGAAAAGTGCAGGGCGAAGCAACAAAAGAAGGAGAAGTATGAAGCTATGGAGCAATCTAAAAAGGATAGGCGTGAATATGCAGATATGTTATTAGCATTCCTGAAACAACAAGATCAACAAACTAAAAAGCAACAAAACAACAACAAACGGCAGAAGGTGGAGGAAGATAGTATTGTTCCATCACTTTCTAAATTGGGTTTGAAACTTGAATCACTTCTGCTAAATGATAGGATGATCATTGTGCCCATTATAGAGGTAAGAGACAAGGAAACTGATGAACTTAAAGGAATGGACAAACAGTTCCAAGATGCAATCGAGACTGCAACTGGAGGTAGTTGGACTATATTAAGTGTGGAAATATCACGTGTCGATACAATAGAGGGAAATCCTAGAGTACACGCTATAGATGAAATTGAGGGAGATGTACAGATAGATGCCTTGTACAATTGTCATGGATGTTCGATGGACACAAAGTTACTTGACAAACTTAATATTGTTTGGAGTGATGACGACTCTGACTTTACGAATGGTACAGTGTCTTGTTATTCTTGGAAAGCTGATTATTGTGAGATGTGGCAAAATGGCTACTTGGAGAGAGTAGGATGTTATGACTGTGATGGCCGTCGCAGTACTGTTTATTCTTCTAAATGCCCTCTTGATGAAGACAGTGATTATGAGGGATATGAATATGATGGCGGTCACGTGCCTAGATATGAGAACACTCATAATGAAAGCTTTCTTATTGGTATATCAAAAGAATTGATCCTTTAAGCAAACAACTCAATCAAACATCATTAAAGAGGGTTAGCATAACTTAAGAGACAAATGAGTGTGCTTTAAGGTAGTTTAGTCTCTATCTATTTATACTATTTAGTATAGTCAGATGCCATTAAAGCCTCGAAATAGTTCCAGACAGACCAGCAGTTGGTCCATGATATTCACCCACACCTCCAACAATCAACTTCTTTAAACTTTCATCATATCCCACTGTATTCAATGGATCTTGTTTGGCAGCTTTCATAATTGCAGGGTAGACGTTGCCGTCATATCTTCCTAATGCACTCTTGAGACGAAAGTCGGGAAAGTCGCGAGCATCACATAATCCAACCGCACTAGGTCGTAATTCTGGCATGATATCAAGGAGTGCTTGACGTAACTGTGGAATGTTTGATGATGATAGACATCCAATTTGTAGAAAGTCTTCCAAGAATTGATCCATCCAATATAATGCAAGCAAAGTAAGACATTGAGACAACACATTAAGCTCTTTAGGACCCAAACAGGATGGCGATCCCTTTTGTTGTTCATCCCTGAGTCCATTATCAAAGTCACGCAGTAGAAGATACGAGGCGTGAGCTCGAGAAGCACGAGCCATGGCAAGTAGAGCATCATTCCAGGCCTGTTGGGCAGTAGAGGTACCCATGGATGATTGGAGTTGCATAGCCACATCTAGTAGAAGACATGCCGATCGATGTTGAAACGCCTTGAGTAGTGTGGGTACATCCATAAAGTCTTTGCTACTTGTGTCTGACGGGAAGGCAAAAGTACTCTGAGTTGGTACATCGCTGCCGTTTTGCATCAACGCCTTCAAAGGTTCAACTAAATAGTTCATATCAGTCACCTCATACTCCTTCAAGGCAGCTTCATCTCCAGATTGTACAGCAGCTACTAACTTTAACAATATCTTGATAACTTGTTGAGGAAGCATTTGATTATCTCCTTCCACAGTACAGCTCTGCAAGTACGTCTCGCTTAATTCTACTAATCCCGAACAAACCAAGAAACCATGACCACCACAAGCCTTGCGACAATCTTCAATACCATCAGCTGTAAAGGTTGTAGCATATGATTTCAAGGCCGATGTCGTGGCGTGAATGTCACCCACGACAGTTTTGGTAATACTCCTAGCACCCGAAACTAATTGATGTTCAATATCCTTCAACCTTGCCAAGACATGCTTTCCAGTGAAGAAGATTGCATATGATGCCGCCAGTAATGGTAGTAAACGGTACTGTTGTTGACGATAGTCCAATACTTGGAATTCATTCGGTGCATTATTCTTACGCTTGGTGTCTGCATCGTCGGCATTATATCCCTGACGACGGATGGTAGAATACCGAATAGCAATCGTGCAAGCCATTGCCAATGCTTCGTTTGATGAATGGATAATGTATGCACGAACTTGCATCATGGTAATATAGGCAACTTTACTAGCAGCATCCGAACTACCTCCTCCATCACTTCCACCACCTGATACCTTTTTATAATTCCCATCTTCATCAACCATTGCAAATCTCATTGCCATATTACGCCGTGGTATCTTCACATGATCAAACGTGGCATACCCATTATCCATATTGTTATACCCAATCTTTGGTCCAATATCACCCGTTTCTACACCGGGCAATAATGTATGATCTTCCATACTACGAAGTGGTACGAGGAAGTTATGTATACCACGTGATTTACCTTGACCATCGATTAATTGTGCAATTAACATGCAATGATTGGCAGTTTTACCAAGTGTACCTGGCCAAAACTTTGTGGAAGTTAAGGTGGGTGAATTGATTATCCAACTACCACCCACATCACCACCATCACTTTCCTTTAGGAAAGTAGCAGTAGTTTCCAATGCACGAATATTACTACCATGTCCTAACTCAGTCTGTGCATAACAACCAATCATCTTCCAATCTCTACATAATGGTAACCATTTAGCTTGTTGCTCGGTATCACATAATGTTAATATGTTTGGTACGAACATTACCCAATGTAATGATGTTGGGAATGGATCATCTGATATTGTTGATACTAATGTTTGAAACTCTGGTGTTGCAATAATCTCGCCTTGTAAGTGTTGTATTGCTGAATTTGGATCTTTTTTTGGTGTTAGTAGAACCTATTCCTGCTGATCGGCATAGCTCCTGTGTAAGATGTGTAGATGATATTGGTAAGATGATGTGTAAGATTAAAGATTAGTATACAATATGGAAAAGAGAAAGCATCACATCAAATTATGAACATATCATATAAGTGTATTTGTCAGTATGATGATGATGAGTTGATAATATACACTTACAACCAATCTAGTAAACTTAGCAAGCGCCCTCTTATGACGTTCAGTACGATGTAAATAATTATTATCTTCATTCGAGAAAATACCTGAAGGGTCACGTATAATCCATGATTCTAATTGACGTCGTCTTGCTGTAATGTTTGGATCATTACCATCAATAAAATTTGTAATGTTTATTGGATTGAAGGGTGTGTTGGCTCTTTCATTTGCTAGGTCGGGATTGATTGTTGTTGGTGGACGATTGTTTGGTTCGCGAGGATCTGTGATAGTAGGGGTACTCATGATGTTTATGGAGTGATTAGGTATATCTATTTGCAGCCGCTTGGCCCCTAACCTCTTATCTTGACATCATACAATATGATATCGTATCATACTCTCATAAAAAAAGATATGTTACGTGTGGAACATATCGTAGCATTTCAGTTTATTTACTGCATGCATGCCATGCAACTCAAGAAGGATAATAAGATGGTGAATTCAATAGTATCGACGGCCCTATCCGCCATTGCCATATTGGCAATATCATCTAACAATAGCCATGTATGTGCATTTCAATTATCTCGACGATCGGCGTTGGTATCTTCTCCATCTTTAACAACAAAGCAAACAACATCAACTTTTAATGTTGTCAATATTAACAACTTACAATATACTACTAGACAATTAAGTACATCAATTAGTATGTCAGCATTAAGCAGATGTAGTATTGCAAGAGATGATTTATCTAAACGACAAAGAGTGAACTCGTTATTTCAAGTAGCAACTACAAAATCAAGAAATGCACTTCAAAAAATACGTCATTCCTTTACCATCCTATTAGCATCACTTGCATTCTTCTTATCATCAACACATGTTATGCATACTCCGCCTGCTCATGCTTCTTCTTCCGCTGCTGCTACACTATCTACAACAAAATCACTAAAACAAAGATTAAACATCTTCAAAACTAAAAGTGCAGATGAATTAATTGATAAATATGTTCAATCTAAATTATTTGCAGATGATGTATATGATCCAGTTGAATCTGCATATCGTGAGGCATATGCCGATAGTTTATCGAGTAGTAAAGATGCAGCAGTTGCCGGTGCCTATCCGACATTATTAGCTGAAACTGCCGGAGAAGCATTAGGCACCTCCAAATCAGTTTCCTCACTACTATCCTCATCATCCTCCAAAGCAGTAGGCACAACCGCCACGGGCAAAAATGATGGTATCACCGCAGTACTAATTAAAGCCTCAGATATATTACAATCGAAATTAAAAGTTAGTGCTAGTATATCTTACTATATATTGGCTGCTACGGGAATTGTGGGAATTTGTGTCGTACCGACAATGGCGGGTGTTTTATATCAGGGTATTCAAAGGGCTAGTATTGATAAGAGTGAGATGAAGATGTATGGAAAGATTTCTGAGTAAGTTTATATATTTATGTTTGGTGTGGAGTGCATTTGCATTGGTCGTTTGGGTGCTTTTGAGGTGTATTGTATTTTGTGCACATCTTATGCTCATATCTTGTGGTTTGTTTTTCTTTTGTTGTACTTAGTATGGACGCAACATCAAAAAAGGGTGGCGATGACGATGATGATGATGAAGAAGACGATGATGACGAGTCTATTCCCATGGAATAAGTAATCAATTCGTATGGGGGACGTGTTGCTATCTCAATTCGGTTATCGACTATTGATGATATGTGGGGAATTATCCTCAGGTAATGTTGTGTTGGGTATCGTAAATTATTAGGGGATACTAAATAACCATAAACTAGAAACCTATGAACGTTAGGCTGGCAAGCCTTCTGCCGCTGCCAAAGTTTATGTAGCCGATGAGCACAAGATATCAATTGTACAAGATTCCTCGTGGGAGAAGTTAGTCGCTAGGGAGAAGCTAGTCGCATACAAAAATCAGCGCGGAAATCAAGGCTCATTTTGAATACCACACAAAGGAAAGCAAGGGTCACAACGCATATTCATATACTGACAATTACTTGGTTACATCTTAGGATAATTAGCACACATACTTACTACCAGCCAGATGAGTTTCCCAATCAAGATCAAGGATATTACATCTAATAAAGACGGAAAGAAGTTATTTCATCGGCTCAACAACGATGATCCAAGTCTGACCAAGTTGAGGCTGATCAAGGGCGGACAACAGACTTATTATCCTGATAGTCGTGAAGAATGGGCTCTACTAGGACATATGATTGGCAAAAACAAGCAAGTAGATACAATCGCCCTCTTTATGAGACACCGCAAGAGAACTAAGTTGCTATGTACACCATTCTATGAAGGATTCCAACATAACCGTTCCATAAAGTCTTTTCACCTTGATCGTTTTGATCTGCGTCCTTGGAATAGTATCATTAAGAACTTGTGTTCATTCATCAAGATTAATCACAATCTCACAGATTTGACATTCGAATGTTGTGTTATAGGTCGAGGTAGTGCACGTCTTCTGTCATCGGCATTAAGATACAGGGAAACTAAATCTTTGACGCACTTTAGTTTTAGTTTTAGTAAGTTGGCTGTTGATCCATTTACAGATATTGTTGAGGCAATCAGTCTACACGCAAAACTAGAATGTCTTGAGTTGAGTGAATTGTATGATGAGAATGGTGGAACGATTAATAGATGTGTTGAGATGGCGGCACGGATTCTAAGCAAGGCATCATTCAAGGGGCTACAACAATGTATTCTATTTGGAAATGACATTGATAGTGATAGCTGCACTGCATTATCTCTTGCTATTGCAAACAAACTTGAGTTAAAGACGCTTGTTTTAGCCGGAAATACTATTGGAATCCAAGGAATACGTTCTCTTGCCACTGCTCTGACAAACTGTAGCAAGATGGAAACTCTTGAGCTTTGTGGCAACAATATCGATGATGAAGGCCTTCTAATTCTTATGCCTGCCTTAAGTTGCATGAAACACTTACAAGTGTTGGATTTATCATACACCATGTTGACATCGCTCAGAGGATTTGAGGTAATGTCAAAGTGCAAAGGTTTGGTTGATCTCGACCTTAGCGGCAATAGTATTACTGATGGAGGAATAGATATATTGGTTGATACTTTGAAGTGTAATCCCTCTTTGCTCAGTTTGAACCTTATTTTTAACGACGGCATCTCACCCGAGGGTTGGAAGTTAGTATCGACTCTGCTGAACAGTCCTACTCCATGTAAGCTTGAAGAGCTCCGAGTCGGTCGTGATAACTTTGATGACGAAGTTGCAGTTACTTTTGCTGATGCATTATCCAACAATAGCACTATGAAATATTTAAGCCTCGGTGGAAGCGTCACCGCTGCAGGATGGGAGGCCTTCTCGACTCTTCTTTGTGACCGGTCAAGTGTCGAGTCAACATATCTTTCCAATCATACGCTATCTTCGCTTGGCTATGGCGGTCCACCTGCTGGGAATGATTTGCTGAAGAAAGTCCTCGATATGAATAAAGGCACAAACAAGAAACATGTAGCAATTAGGAAGATCCTACTTTTTCATAAAGATATCAACATGTTCCCTTTCTTCAAATGGGATTTGAAGATATTACCTTTTATGATGAAATGGCTTGCGACAG
>Ga0214477_100851_pt1 | contig 18629 bp, 23 predicted proteins | sample M1_20Mar14CPVII9_FD_165058 | JGI IMG/M metagenome (GOLD analysis project Ga0214477, IMG submission 165058) | Marine eukaryotic communities from Monterey Bay, California, United States - M1_20Mar14CPVII9sort6BwellC16 | ecosystem: Environmental > Aquatic > Marine > Unclassified | place: USA...
TATCATCAACTGAATCATCTACAGAGGATACAATCGAATGCTCTTCATCATCTGATATGTGCAACATCTTATTTTCAGTACCAACAAATGAAGCACTACTATCAGTAGTCATTGAACATGCTAATAAATTTGATTTCATTTTGTTTGTATGTTCACTTAATTGTGGTTCAAAGGTTGGTATATCATCGAGTAGTGATATAGTTGAGCAGTTATATATTTCATTGTGTGATAGTGATCGTCGTAGTGAGGAACTCGATGGCTGATGTAGGTGTTGCTTGGCTAGTAGGAGACTATCTTTTAGTACCTGATCGTGATTACCATTTAGTATATCTATACTGCTATCATTATTAGTGTTGATATTGTCATCATGATCATTAGATTGCAACTTCTTCTTACTATTAACAGACGATTCGAAACTTTTTCGTCGTCGCCTGCTACGAGATCGACGACGCCGTCTCTCTCTTCTAGCCTTCTTTATATCATCCTCGTTATCACTACCGCTGCTGTTACTATCAACAGGAGGTGGAGGTTTGGTCAATATGGCATCACGCAGTTCATAATTAGTTGATATGATAACTTGACTTGAATGTCGTCTAGTTTGTTTATGATTTGTGTTTTTGTTGGGTGTTGTTAGTGACTTGTGACGACGCATATTATCAACTCTATATCAATTGTTGTGATGTAGACAAGTTCCTTTATAATATCAGATTGCAATTGCAAAATATGCCAATGCATGTTCATGTTGCAATAGAAGTAGGTAGTGGAGAAGATTGGGAGGGCTTGTGTCTATTTGCTGTGACTGTCACAATGCCCCGGTCATTACACATTCTTTCTGATATCTCATACTTTATTATCCTCAAGCGTACATCTGCTTCAACTAACAATGGTTCTATCTTTAAATTATATGCAAGGCTAATAGTATACTATTCAAAGCATACAGCCAAATTTAAGATCTCTTCCGAAAGCATTTCTATTTCAACTCCACACAATGACAAACTAATACTAATGTACACAACACAGTATGTATAACCACAGATACGTCTCATTCCCTTTCTAGCTTTACCAAATCATCACAACACCCCTTAGTTGTCACAAATCTCCTTGGTAGTCTCAACTTCAGTACTCTTCTCTACATCACCCTGATAAACAGTGGTGGTAATTTCACAAACATTCACACATCCAGTAACTACTGCATTCCGTTTAGTCGACCATGCCTCATCATAATGCTGGACACAATCTTTTGTTACCTTCTCGGTTAGTGTTAAGTTGGCTAAATCATTCGATGCTTCTTGTTCTACATCTGTTTCACTTGTTCGTTTAATCATGGTGGGAGGAGTGCTAATATCCTTACCTACCGTTGGAGTTGATCCACCTGTGGGTGATATTGTTGGGAATGGGGTGGTAGGTTCAGGAGTTTCCCTAATCCCAGGAGTATTTGGCGCTTCTGTAGGACTATCTGTAGGCTCTTGACTGGGTTGACTTGAGGGCTGGTTACTTGGCATGCTTGACGGCATTGATGATATACTTGGACTACTAGTTGGGACACGACAGTAGTCAAAAGGCTGCTCAACAACTTGATTGAATAGTAGCTTTCCAAACTCATCACCATCCAAAATTGCAGTTAGATCTGATGCACCGCAATCATTATCATAGAACCATCTCAATGCGCCAAATACAAAGCTACCATTGGCTGTCTCTCCTACCCATCGGATGACTTGAGAAACAGGTACATTCTCTAGCTGACTGAAAATAGACATCTCTGGATCAATATCGTCAGCAATGGATGTCAAGGAGAAGGTTGATCCATCAGAGAATTCAACATTTTCTACTTGTCTAACGGAGGGAATAAATGGTCTATCTCCTATCCTGAATTCACCAAATACAAAGCCAAAGATTCTTGTTACCTCATCTTTTGATTCGACATAATTGGAACTAAGATTGAGTTCTTCGGAAACAAGTTCTTCAGGAGGATTCATCAACATATCTTCTATATCATCCATGACAATGTTATCTTGCAATACAATAATCGCACATGACGTACTGTCAATGCCTGGATTACCTAACAGTGTATTTTGATTAAAACACAAGTTTGTGAAATCCCAGGTAATATCAAAAGCCTTTGGAGCACAAGTGCAGATATCCTCTGTTGGTTGAGAAGTTGGATTATCTGAGGGTGATTTTGTTGGATTGGCACTGGGCTCGGGAGAGGGTGATGTTGTGTCACAAATCGTAGGAGAGGAACTCCAGCTTGAACCCCATACATCTCTCTTCTTCCCACTAGTCCATTCAGAAGAGTGATGATATGAGCCGCCAGCTCCTGACTTGCCACCTGAAAGATGTGCGTTTCACCGTTTATGAAGACGGAAGAGAGGTGTGAGAGTAACTTCTGTTAGTATATGTGGTTTGTAAAGGCAATCAAACAAGAGGCATATAAAGGTCAATGAAGTACCACATCACCGACGGTCGCCGAGTCTTCATATTGAACACCCTATAACATATGACAAAACAATACAAAGGAAAGGCGGACTTACTTTTCCCATAATGGCTGCCCGACTTGCCGCTCTTACCCTCCGAGGACCATAAACCACCAGATTTACCGCTCTTGCCCGTACTCCAGGACCCAGACTTCCCACTTTTGCCCGAGGATGAAGTAGATGACCAAGTAGAAGAGGACCAAGATGAAGGAGACGACTTCTGTTCAACGCCCCAGCCATAACTAGTCCATTCGGTGTGAGTTGAATCACCAACTTCTACAACATCATATTGATATAGTTTACGACCTGAGACATTGCCTAAGCGTAACCCTATATGAGGAGAGAGTAAGATACGATACGAGATGAATGTTTTTATTTAGTCGAGTTGAACATTTATGTGGATAGGATACCTCAAAAGAGATGAAAGCTCAAGGATCGACTTACCACCGCTCTTGCCACTCTTCCCTGATGATGAGGAAGAACCTGACTTTCCACTCTTTCCTGAAGATGACGACCAATCTATAATTAGTAGTAAGAGATAGAGTGTAGGGTGACATATGTGAGCAAAGGATACCGTAACTCTAGGAAGAAAAAACTTATAATATTGCAAGACTTCACTTACCCTCACTACTTGACGACGACCATCCACTCTTGCCTGATTTACCACTGTGTGATCCGCTCTTGCCAGATTTGCCACCGTGTGAATTACTTTTACCCGATTTACCTGTACTCCATGATGACGTACTCCATTCGTCGACGGAATGTAATGATTTATGAGAATCCCAACTCGGCGAACTCCAACGCTTGAGCAGATTTGAATTACACTTCCAGCCACCATCATGATGCTCCTCCTTCTTACCCCATCCATCACTACTCCAACTACTACTACTTGAATGCTTCTTCTCCCAACCGTCAGACGTCCATTGATCATGTCCAGCATCAGCAACTGGTTTAACAAAATCAATTTTATCATGATTAGAATGTGGTGCCGAGGGCTCATAGTTGTAGCCGCTTGGTAGGTATGAGCTGCCAGCGGAAGGACCATGATACTCTTCTTCTTCGGTATCACCATACCTAAGTGTGATTAGCTTACGCTGCTGCTCTTGAGTAGTAGAAGTATCTTCTTGTTTCGATTGACGTAAGTTATGTTGTTGCTGTTGCTCAGCGGCATTGACTGTTGCAATACCACTGGTGATTGCTAGTAGTGACGTAGCACTAATTGAATAATTGACCATCTTTGTTAGGTTTTATTGATTGCAATGATATATTATTATGCTGGAAGAGGATAATGCCGCAAGATACTTGCTAAGATACTTTTATGATAAGTCAGTCCTTAACAGCGGCCGTCGGTTTGCTATATGCTTCAATTGTACTGGAATGATGCTCTAGCTATCTAATAGAGTACTACTTAGTATTATTATGCCGTCACCAACCCCAAGGTTTGTTACAGGTGTTGCAAACCACATGCTTGAACAGACAAAACATCAATTTTTCACCTAAAATTTGAGAAAGGATATTACCATACACGGCCATTTTCATGACCAACGGCTCTTCATGTGTCTCTCTCAATATGCTTCTGGTAAAGACAAATCTAAGTAAACACAACTCATTACGTCTATCTTTAAGAACTTATACTATGAAAAAGCCATGACTTCAAAACACACACATCTTTTCACTAAACAGCTATATTCTACCTCCTTTGTACTTCTTGCACTCTATGTTCACTATCATGTTCACGGTTACAATCTCATCTCCTTCTTACTTCTTTCCATTACGGGGCACGACAGTCATGGTCGGTGGTCCTGTAGTTTCCTTGGACACAGTTGGGGTACTACCGAATGTAGGCATCAAAGTGGGTCTAAATGTAACTGGACTACTCGTGGGGACGCATACATCAACCCATTCACAAGTCCCAGCTTGGGCAGATCCTACACCAAATGCCTCATCACAACACTCGGCGGCACTAGCAAAGAATGTCATACTATCTTGGGCGGCTTCGGGGATATCATATCCGTTAGAACATTGAAGTTGTGTTACCTTATCGGTCTTGATATACCATTGACGACCCTCACATGTTGTGGGTGAAGGAGATGGCCGGGGAGTTTCAACAACAACAACCTCGATAGGAGATGGAGTCACTGGGTTGAGTGTAGGATCCGGAGTTGGATTAGGAGTTGGATTGGGCGTGGGCTATATAAGAAAGGAGATAAGAACAGAGTTAGATGATGATGATCATGGAAAACTTAAAATAGACAGACACGGGAACAACAATATGAACTCACCTCATCTGTTGGTGCTGGTGTAAAGCATACATCCTCAAATCTACACTCTCCATTTGTACCAAATGTATTCTCACAACAGAGTTTCATACTTGCAAATGTAGTATCTGACTGCTCATCAAATTCTCCATCGTTGGTACAAACCGATCCATTGTCATACCATACACGATCTTCAGAACAGGCCGTGGGAGATGGAGTAGTTGGAGTCATGGTAGGCTCATCAGTCTCTACAACAACAAGAGGTGGCTCGGGTGGTGGTGGACAACATGAACATTGCCTAGATACGATATCAAAGAAGGCGTTCTTCATGAAGCTCAAGTTACCACTACCGTCACAGGTGTACTTCAAACAATCACCGTCAGTTTCACTACCGGCCGAGTTGGGAGCATAGAAACTCTTGGTTTCACAATCATATCCCTTGTCTGCATCAGAGGCCGCGTCACATTCATCACCAAAGATTCCTTCGACTGAACAGCCTGTAAAGTCATCGGTACCACAAAACTTTACAGATTCGGGAATAATCTCACATCCCTCGGTAGGAGAGGAAGAGGGTTCTGGAGTAGAGATGAATACTTTAGGTTCAACACAGATCTTCCCATTACAAGTTAATCCTCCACAGCATTCACCATCTCCACCACCACAAGTGTTACCAGTTGTTTTGCATTGAGTAGGGGCTGGTGTGGGTGACGAAGTTGGATCAGGTACAACAAGTGGGGGCGCCACTGTTGTCTGCGGAGGAACAATAATTGCAACGCAAGTGCCAACACTTGGACGGGTTGCCGCACTGCAAAATTCTACCGCAAGTTGGCCTTGGCAGGTTAGGCCGGCACTGCAGTCTGCATTAGAAGTACATGCTGAACAATCAATAGCACCAAAACCAGAAATAAGGTCTTCAATTGGAGGAGAACAAACTCTGGTTGTTGCACAAAAACCTTAAAGGAAGAGGGGGTAATGAGTCAGTATTATTTGCATAGAAAATGAACGAGAATACGAAACAATTATACTCACTTCCTAACCCTGATAAATTATCGAATGATAAATTATCGATACAATCCACAGTATCACAGCATTCTCCACCGAGAGGGACAGAGTTATCCTCAATAAGACACTGTGTGGGTGCACCTGTAGGTGCCTGAGATGACTTGGATGTAAATGCCTTACCACTCTTCGACTTGGAACTCTTACTCTTGGAACTCTTGGCACTAGGAGGATCACAGTCTACCCAATCAACTGACCATGATGAATGTGACCATGAAGGCTCAGACCATGAATGAGAGCCCCAAGACGCAGGGTCATGATGTCCTGACTTGCCTGATTTACCTCCCGCTGAGGATCCCCAATCACTTGAGCTCGAGGACCACGAAGCCTCCCAACCCGGATCATCGTGCCCTGACTTCCCTGATTTGCCGCTAGAACCCCAATCCGAGTGTCCAGACTTGCCCTAAAAATGATATAGGAAGAGCAAGAAGATAAGTTAGTAAGCTCGTGTACATATCAACGACGAACCAAACGAGATGAGGATACAACAAACTCTTACACTCTTCCCAGACGAATACCAATCATTCTCAACCCATACAATCTCGCCCTTCCAATCACCACTTGATGATGATGACGACCACTTGGTTGACTCGGATGACCACTTGGTAGAAGAAGAACTTGACCAAGATTTGTGTTCTTCCCATTCACCTTCCCATTCATGATCATATGATTCATAACCGCCACTCTTACCGCTCTTACCACCATCAGATGGAAGTTGACGATTTCCGCGTAACATACGACTATTACTCTTACCACTCTTTCCTGCACCGCCGCCAGTACTATTAGACTTGCCACTCTTCCCGTCAGAGTTGGATTTACCGCTCTTTCCCGAGCCAATACACTTTACTACGCCTCCATGATGACTGCTTCCCTTATTACTACCGCTATTGCTCTTCCCACTCTTTCCATCACCACTTCCACTTGCTCCCTTGTTAGCCTTACTACCTGATCCTTGACGATCGGTAACATCATACGCTGCATAACCACCCTCAGGACCTGTCATATCGGCATATCGCTGAGCCGCCTCTATTGTATCAACTGTGTCAACAATATCACCATTTCGTGTTGTTTCTTCCATAACTGCTGGCATAAAGTCTTTAGAGACTTTGGGAGATGGGTCTACATATTCTACTTCGGGAGATCCACCATCGGATTGTACTGATGAGTTATCGGGAGGGGAGCTTTTGGAACGACCGACTGTTAGTCCTACACCGAGGCCGATTGCTACTACTGATGTTGTTATTACTGCTGTTTTGATTACCTTTGGTTGTACCATCGTTAACTACTAGTTTGTTTGTCTATATGTTTATATGTTTTATATTGCTTTGCTCTAGTTGATAGCAGCGGCGATCTTATTTATATCGATTGCAATACCCTGTTGGAAGAGACGAATGATTGTTATCAACAACTCCTCTCCTTGATATGTTTTATGTTGTGATGGTGTGGCACTGCTCGACATACGTTTACTCCATGCAGTCGTCAATATTTCAACCGTGAGCGATTTAGTTCGTACTCTCCAATATTTGCTATTGATGACATTGTTAACCTTTGAGGTCATCAACATAGCCGTTCATTCTTCATTGCCAGTCGAGTGTCAATTTTTCAATAACGCGCATTTTCTTAGGATACCGCGAGCCAAAAATTTATCATACCATTAGCTAGTAGCTACTCTACTCCTAGATACTACAACTCTTTCCAAGATTGCAATAGATTGTAGTTGAATATAACTACTCTATCCATCAAATGGCAGAGGTACAACTAGTAACACATAAAGCACAGCTTCACCATACACGTATCCGAAAAACGTACGAGACAATGTTGATTACTCCACCTCGATCGATTAGGAAGAGTTTAAGTAAAATTGGTAGACAACAACAACAACAGAAGCAGCAAGTTGAAGTAGCAGTATCAGTAAATGGTGCCGTACCCAAATCTAGTTTACGTGTAAGTGATCGTTCTCCAAAGTCTCCTCGATCTCCCAAGTCTTCTCGTCGTCAATCATCATATCAACAATGTAGATCACCATCTCAATCTCCCGGAGCACGTCATTCACTCAGCAGAAACAACAGTAGTAGTAGTAGTGATCGTACTCCCGCATCACCAATACAATATACATACACCAAAGAAACATGTATAGTCGACCCACGATTAGTAAACCCTGTACCAAAAAGTAGTTTACGAATTAGTGATAGTACACCAAAACAAAGAGAATTTAAAAGTGGTAGTTGTCGTTTGTTATATAGTGAAAGTGCTGAGATGACATAGAAGATACTGCATATGAATATGCATATGATATCTATTGAAGGGGTGTAGAATAGGGAATGAAATGATTTGAGTTGACTGAGACTCGGAGTCATTGAACCATGAAGACATGGCTCAATCTATTGAGAACTCATAAGATGTGGGCAACGGGTGTAGTTGATTAAAGATATCGCTCGGATAGTCGAGAACATAAGATGTAAGAAATGTTCTTATTATGAAGGAGATGATTCACTAAAGCAGATAATAAACTGATATAGTAAATGTACACAAGATATAAAGTTCTAGTCTGTACTAGTGAAGATGTGGTAGAGAAGACTACTTGATATAATCAAACTGAAAACTGGATCCTCTTCAAATCTCATTGAGTTTGCACACATACATTCGCTCAACCTACTGCACTACAATGCACATAACAACCTCTAAGCCTTTATATCTCGTAGACTTTGGTTTTCCTTACGCAATTTCTTCACTTTTGCCCGAAGCCTATCGCTTTCCTCCCATAACTCATTGGCTTCTTCCGCCACGTTTGCCAGGATTGGGGCAACAGTTCTCACACAAACAGAGCAGCATTTCATCCAGCCTTTTACTTGGATTTTCTTCACACGACAATCATTGCAATATTCCTCCCCACAACCCCATTCATGCTCTAATTCCGACTCACAAGTATCAACACGCTCCACTTCATCGAGATTATCATTAATGCAATCCCCGTATTTGCAATTCACTCTTTTACATCCATCACCTGAACATACGTGCATGCAATCGTAAGCACATTCCATGTGACATACCTTCTTATCACAAAACTGACATCTAATCCAATCTGGCTGGCAATCAGAGCAATACTCGAAATAACAATCCATATTGGAACTGAAGCGAAAGATTGACATGTGAGCTTTCAATGATGATTTGTACACATACTGTGCCCCAACTAAACCAGTTAACACACAACAACTCACCACGATATTAGGACATTGGCACAGGCATGGCAAGGGAAAGTCCAATGATTTGGGCAATCATCATTCGAACACCAATTTGTTTCTGCACAATGTTCACAGTAGAACCTTTCACACACCTCACAGAAATGATTTAGACAGTCATCTCTGCATCTGCTGGTACAATACGTTCTATCACATTTCGAGCAAGCAAATGTAGTAATGCCGTACCGATTCTGTTCCGTATCAGAACAAACTAATGCACTACCCGCCCCACTTCTTGTTCTTGCTGCTCCACAAATCTCTTCACAATTATAACCACAACAATCAATCTCCCGATCTACTAATACCCTACGAAACTTTCTCAAAAAGTGTGTTAGTATATCACTCTTTTCAACTCGCCACTTCTTGGGAAATTGTATTTTCAACAATACACTCTCCTCCATATCGATAATACTTTCTAATATGGGCACAACTATCTCGGCAGATATCGGAGGTACCGGATCGATGACAGGACTTTCATTATCTCCAACTAAACTCAAATCAATACTCTCTAACAACATCGATCCAACTAGAGGAGACAATAGTAATACCAACACAATTCGTCAACTTTAATGTCTTTAAATTGTGAACAGCATCGGTACATGTTAATAACCATCGTAAATTATCATCCGTAATATTACCACTAAATAATTCTTTCATATCATTCATATCTATACTTTCCCATAGATGATAATGATCTTTCATAATTGCCTTGCTAATTGATAAATTAGGTTGTTGTGAGGTGATTGCCAAGCAAAATTGTAGACATGATTTTTCTGTGAGGTATGATGAAATGTTTGATAATACAACATCGGGGAAATCAGATATTTGAGTGGCGGTAGTTATTTGTCTTTGACGTTTGTTACTACGAGTGGCCACCATGATATTATATCAGGAGGACGCGAGAGTGGTACTTACTTAATGGTATAGCATACAAAGGAACTGACTTCAAAGTAATAAAATGAGGAGGTTGCTTGAGTTTATTCCCGTGTGATTGTCCGTGGTTCGTGATCGCTTCGTGACTTTGGCTATTTTGTCATAAGCAGAGAGTATAAAGTAGTGCAGCGTTAATACCCGAGTTCTTCTGCTATAAAGCAGCTCAAATGCCAAATAGTATTAGCATTAAACCTGGTTTAATACTCTTTCGTTTGGTGGTAGTATTGTGCTAGATAACTTGATACAGTGTTAGAGAATTGATATATAAAAATATATTTTGGAAATTGAAGAAGGTGCACCCAACAATACAATAATTAGGTATATTATGAGCGTAATTAGAGCGGATGTCGGTTCACAATGGACTAATTTGAGAGGTTGGACTACCACTGAACTTTCCTTTCATGGATTTGCTAATCTATCTACAACAAGAGACATTTATGTTGATTCGCCTGAATTTTCTTGCTTTGGTCATCAATGGTCAATTAGACTCTTCCCTGGTGGTAGAGCTGAATCAGACGAAGGATTTGTTGCCGTAGATCTACTCAATAGATCGAATACAGGCATAAAAATCCAATATGGTTACGGTGTTAGACATCCAGATGGTGTTGAGGTGGTTCGTTGCAATAAATACACAAATGACTTTGCTGCTTGTGGTTCACAGTGTAGTGCCTATTACTATGCAAACGTTGCCCCGAGATCATACCTAATGGAATTATTAGTAGATGGATCTTTACTTATTGAGGTTAGAATGAAGTCTATATCAATAGACAAATCAATTGCTCAGTTCATACCAACAAATCCATTCAATAAAAATGTGTCTAAATTGTTCAATGAAGAAGAAACGGCAGACGTGGTATTTGAGTTAGGAGGAGAACAAGCTACGGGTACTATCACCCGTAAAAAGTCAAAGACCATAACCTACTTTCATGCCCATAAACTCATATTGAAGAATAATGCTTCAGCTCTTTATGAAATGTGTGGAGTATCAAATGCAGAGGGGATTACTACATTATCGATTACAGACGTTAAGCCCGAGATATTCGAACATATGATTTACTATACATACGGTGGTAAACTTTCAGAAGAGGAGATGAAGAATAATACAAAAGATATCATTGATGCCTGTGATAAGTACGGCGTAGTTCATCTAAAGCTTGAGGCCGAGGCTTGTTACGTCAAATCAAATACAATTACAACGGAGAACATGATGAACAACCTACTCTATGCGGACTCTAAGAACCTAGCGCTGTTGAAGGAGACAGTCATGGATTATATTGTTGCAAACAAGGATGACATAATTGGTAAGGTATCATTTGATAGCATCCCAGGATTCGCGACTGATTTGTTAACTGCTATGTCAAGAGGTGAGCAGAATGAAAACAATATCAATAATAAAAACTACAACAGAATGAGGGTGGGAACTTTGAGGAAGATGCTTGATGAGAAGGGATTGGATGTGGATGGGTCCAGGGAGTCAATGATTGCCCTTCTAAAAGAGCACAGTGCATAATGAGAACATATGATTTGTGTAGAAATCAAGTGGGGACAGAAACCAATCTAATCTGCGGCGGCAGTATTTACCGATTGGTTTGCTACTATTACTTCTTCTTTACAAAAGGAGTAGTAAGGTATGGAGTAGTCATAAACTGTATAATTAGATGCTTTACAGAATACCTATATGAGGCTAATCCCTTACTCCTAAACCCACCTATTCTTGTTCGACCTCATAAGTCATGCCTATCCCTTTCAACTGTCAACTCATACTGCTGAATCTTCCCCTCCTTCTTCTTCGTCCTCCTCCTTACTTTCACTTGTCACCTCGTCGGAAAATCTAACAGAAGGCTTGTTATCGTCTTTCTCGACCAATATATCCTTTTTATCAAGCAGCTCTTCCAATTCTGCAACCCGGATTGTCAAACGAGCATTCTCTTTAGTAAGCGTCTCATTCTTCTTCTTAATCCCTTCTCTCATGACAGGGGTATCATAGATTTTGACTCCACCATCATCAGAGACTGAACTATCCATAGATGCTGTGGATGTTGTAGATTCTTGAGTTCGATAATTCGTGTTAGCCATAGAACTCTTAATTGAAGTGCCAAGCTTGGCTTTGTTCTTGTTTCGGTGCATCAACAGTTTAGGAACGAAGATAAAAAGGAGGAGACTTGAGCAAAGGATGAATATAATGCTGAAACGAGTATGATATGGTTAGTAAAACCAGGGAAGAAGAATGAAAGTAGATGGTACGTGGATAGACCTAAAGAAGACTCACCTAGCCAATACAAAGAAGTAGGCCTTTGGTTGATCGGTAACAATCACCATGACAGGAACGCCAATGAAACAAACCAGCATACAAGCTGCAAGCGCCTTTGTAATGTATTCTGATTCAGAGAACTCCAAGCTGATACTACGAGCATGGTATGCTTGGTACATTGCATAACTCAATACACTAAGGTTGAGCACAACCAAGAGAATAACGAATGGAAGATACCACTCAGAAGTGCAGTACCCAACACTTGAGATGGTGCGATCAAACCGGTCAACAGATGAAACCTCTCTTGTCCAAATCAACGGTGAAAGTCCAGTCCACAAGCTGAGGAGTAAGAAGTTCAAGAGTAAGAATACCACTAATGGACGGATAACATCTTTGGGCTCAACTTTGACTGATAGGGAGGAAGAAGAGGTGTGTGTTAGATAGATGATTGTACAATTTCATACGCACTCATGCACATATATAACTTACTTCGACGTATGGATGCACTGTTAAACAACTTGTTGATACGACGAAGCTTACTTGACAAAGCAGCAAATGACATTGAGAACCCCGTACATAGAAGCCAAGGGATAGACATACAGGCAATACTGCATCCTTTGTCACTTGCAATCTCATCGTCAAAACTCAAAGGAATGATGCTAGCGCCCATTAAGAATATTCCTCCAATGAGCAGTAATAGGAAGATGGGCTGAGACGCTTTGATTGTTCGAGTATTTCGATGATAGACCGTGAATGCCCCGAGGCCAATGCATAAGGCTAAAACAATACCACACATAACCAAGCCAGCCACACGGAGGCCTGTTCCAATGTAATTTCTATCCAATGTGATTTCAGGAAGGCCAGGCTGGATGTCCGATGTACCATCATTAAAGATCATTGGCGTAAGTTCATTCCATTGGCCGTTCTGAAACAAGTATGAGTTTGATGGTACGATGTTTAATTCACCATTCTCAGCTTTACCAGGAGCTTGAACATAGTTGACTAATTCAAATAGGGCAGACGATGGTGTCCTTGTACCGGTTCCTTTGTCTAGTATAATACTACCGGTGGCACCCTCAAACTGTGTATTAACAATCTGATTATAATGTGTTCGGCCGTCAAAGAAGTCGGTAGATGTTGATGATATATTACAAGCGGCTAAACCAACTGCAATTGTACTATCATATAAGAATGGCGCCACTAGCCTCAAGTCCTCGAAGAAGGCGTCATCCATAGGTTGGCCAACATAATCTGGCTCATGCTTAGGGTGCTTGTTTTGTACAAAGTACTCAATATCCTCCTCGTTGTTAAGTTCTTGCCACTTCTCTAATAGAGCATCGTATGTCTGTGATCCGGGCAAGCCCGGCATAGCCCGAAGCATATTCACACCGATCGTGGCAAGGTGAAGAGGAGAATTCGGTTCATACGTTTGCCCAGGCACTGCATTAGGTGATAGAGAGTCTGAGTAGAACCAATTGTGTTTTCCTGTGCCAGCAATACCTTGGTTGTATGCCTCAATCATCAAAGGGTTGAAATCTTTAGCACCTTCTACAATGGCAAAGATATAACGATATTGGGTACTTTTGACAAACGACACGGCTTGTTCAAAGTCTTCCGCTGTACTATCAAAAGGAATGTCAATAACCCGCAAAGACATGTCACTAGCATATTCCCCCGCTGCTTTTTGCAATGCTCGTGCACAGGCATTACCGTATCCGTCATTGTTACTGATATGAGAATTAGAAGTGCAGCGGTGTGAGATATGTGTGTTGAGAAAAGAATGAACATATGATATCACAAATGACCGGACATGAATATCTGCCACATAATGAACATATGATATGCACTTTTCATAATACCAACAATAACTCACTGAATAATTGCCAAATGATCAATCTTAAGTACATCTCGAAAGAACAAGATGGCAGGAATAGCAGTACCATCATCAGAAGTAATATGACGCCCAAATAATCCATGTTGGGATTTATCATCGAGTTGAGTACTTGTTGATATTGGACTATGAGAAAAGAAAAGAACGTGGTATGAGATGAACTAAACATTCAAAGCAACTCAACAAATAATCTTTGCAATCTCCTTGAATAATACTTCCTAACACCATATATGTATTAATCTTCTCACCTGAATTGAGGATATCCATTTAACCCTGTAATAATCGAAGTTGGCAAAGTCACCGCACTCCTCCCATTTCCCAAAAACACACAAGGTAACTTCTCATCAACATCACCCGGTCTACGATTTAATATCTCAATAGTTTGATCAACTCCCTTACTTTCGGACATTTCACTATCAAATAATTCTAATGTAAATCTAACATTGCAATTATTATTTAATCCCTCGACCTCGGGTATGACACTACCGTCTCCAGTGTTTAAATGTTGAATGGCTAGGGCTACTGCTAAGCTACCTTCTAGTACACCCATGAATGGGAAGGGTGTACGGGGTGTATCCGGCTATATGATATTGGTATTGTGGTTAATATAAAAAAGTACATAAGATGTACACTAAATTGAAGCGAAAAGAGGAAAACTCACCGGCGGACCTGGGTAGAACGAAAAAGGCATCATCATAGCCAAATTACATAATCCGATAGTATCACCATTACTATCGGATATAACATCAACATTACCCACACGGTTTATGGTACCATTGCTATTATTACTACGGAGCTCATCGTATTCAGCCAATGATGTTAGAATTTTTGTGCATTTGTTTTTGATGGTAGTAAGAGGGCTGCAATTGCAATTAATTGCAGTAGACTTTTGGTGAAACGTTTCACCAACATATTGTTGCTGTTTTTAAGTTATATATGGAGAGGCTTTGTTCCTAATATCAAGTGCCCTTCAACGAAGGAGGTGCCGGCCGAGCCGACGACATAAAAATGAAATGAAGAAACAGCCAGCTTTTGATTCTTGAGGCTTCTAGGGATCAAGGATACCGCTACACTCTCATAAAAGTTAATGATCGATTACATATCGATAATTGATTATTGATGAGGAGAGTTAGAGTTGGTTTAGATATAAGGTATCAGGAGGAATTGTATGGCTTATTATTATCATAAAAAGGATCTGTATTGCAAAATGATGGGCTCACTTATAATGGTGGTTACATACGTCTTTATCATTGCAGTCACAAGTTTAAAAGAAACGTTAGCATTTCTCCCCCCTCAAATTCAAAAATCTCTGACATCAGTATCAACTTCAAATCGATACAGTCCAACTTCAGACTTATTTGCAACAAACAAACCAGTAGAAATAACATTTCCAACACCCGAAGAAGCAGCCTCCATCGGTATACGAGATTGGCCACAACAATTCCATTCTAAAACATGGAGTGATAGAGTATCCGAAGGTGACATTGCAACACGCTATGTATTAGATGGTAAAGGAAGATTAACAATCGATTATTACGATGATAATAATGTTATGCAAAGAATAGATAGTCAAAGAGTATATCCTGGTACATTAGTTGAAGTTGATGGTGAGGCTAATTTGTTATGGGAGGTTGATAGCGATAAGCAGGGGATGATCATATTAACACCGAATTATGAAGAGGGTGGAAAGTTATTGATAGTTGGTGGTATACTTGCTGTGTTTTGTGCTGGATTGTTAATTGGATCGGGTGGTCTTTAAGAGCTTTGTAGCATGTTTGTTGCGATGTGGGGTGGAGCATGAGATGAAGAGAGGTGAATGAGCTAAAAATAATGCTGAAATGGCCGAGATGATTAAATTAATCGGAAGTGCGGCCTTGGTTCTAGAGATTATACACGAACACTATTAAACATTACGATATTATGTTAAACCGGCAGTCTTTTATAGTAGTTAGTATTGACTGTAGGTAGTTGTCGGTAGTATAAGGAAACGTCATTCAAGTCATCGTTCAATCATGCATGTTTGAGGAAGCTCAAGGAAAAACGAACGTTCATAATAACTCTACCAATACCTCCTTGGCATTAAAAGACTTAGTAGTAAAGTTTATCAACATCCTATATGATGGATGGCGATGAAAAGAACAACCGTGCTTTAGATGACAAAGGGATGGAGGAGTATGATTACGGATTCGATCAGTTCTTAGATGAGGAGGAGATTGATATTAATACTTTTGTGTTGCCTCCTCTACCGAAGTGCAGTATATGTGACGCGCCTTTTCCATTTAAGGCCAAAAGTAGTGTGTTTAAAACGTGTTGTGGAAATAGTATCTGTGGAGCATGTGATGAATTAACTGTCTATGGAGAAGTGAAGCGAAGGCTAGAAGATGAGCCACATACCTGTATCAACATAACGAGCTTGCAGAAGTGCCCATTTTGCAGAAAGAAGCCACCTGGTGCTGTTGCTGCTTTGGAAAAACTTGTTGAACGTGGTAATGGTAAAGCTATGGCTCATTTGGCACATCGTTTTCTTCATGGCAATGGGGTTCCAGGTGATCAGAAGAAGGCTATTAAACTTTATCATATGGCTGCTGAAGCTGGTCATGCTAATACATGCTGCTTCCTCGGGAAATCGTACTCGGAAGGTGAATCTTTTGACAATATTGTCATACAGAAAGATAGGGGTAAGGCAATTCGTTTGTTTACCAAAGGTGCCAGATTAGGTTACCCGGAGTGCTTGAAAAATTTAGGCGTGATGCTCTTTAAGGATGGGCAAGGTGACTCTGCTGCCCAGTGCTTTCTCAAGGCTGCTTCTGGTGGGTTGCAAAATGCACTTGGTGCGGTTAAAGAATTCTTCATGGCCAAGCTCATCACAAAAGAAGACTATGCAAGTGCACTTCGGAGCTTCCAAGCAGTCCACGATCAGATCAACACTGAAGAGAGGAAAAGATTTAACAAGAGGCAAGCAGCACACCGGACATTACACGACTTTGATTCGATGACAAAAGAGAGTCAGGTTGAGGTCTTGAATGAGGTACTAGGCCCGGTATTTTGGGGCAATACTATCGCATAGGGATAATTTGTTCGATATGTGTGACCATACGGTCTTAGAGGGCTCAAAATAGTAGGCTAAAGATCACCCTTATACATCCTATTAGAGCTATATGTTATTAATTAAGTTAGCAATACAATCATTATTGATCCCAGTTACGCCTCCTTGCCCAATCTCTTCTTTGATCTTCATCCATAAATGTCCATATAAGTATATTAGATTTCTTCTTCCCAGCACCTATAGGTATTTGATCAATCACCTTTATCTCTCTATCACCCTTCCTTATCCTTCGTCTCCCTTTCTTATTCATCATATAACTTCTTTTAATCTTATTTAGATTGTCATTCCGAGATACCAATGTTGTAAACCATAGGCATCTATCCCAATACATTTTAGATTCTTTGAATATCCGTTTAACAAATCGAACTTCTCCACCGTTACATATTAGTTCTGATTCTAAACCACCAAAGTTGTTAGATGATGCCACTACTACTTCATTCTTATTTGTTGCTTTGTCTCTGTCTGCTTTTTTGAGTTGTCCTCTACTCTTTGCAAGTCCTTTCAACTTACGAGTATTCTCGGCTACGAATTCTTCTCTATTGTGATAGAATGGTGGATTGCACATACAAAAGTCTATACGTTCATCTTGTTCCAATATACCATCGAATATAGATGAGTCTGAAATCTTCTGATGCCGTACATCAATCAAATCATCAAGTTCATTTGCTGTAACAATCCTGTTTGCTGATTCTATTGACGTTTTTTTGATATCTGATGCAATCATTCTCCATCCATATACTGACGCTGAAATTGTTGCATAGATACATGACGCTCCCGTGCCAATATCGAAACCAATAACTCCCGATCCCTTCGGTATCTGATCAGCATTATCATTCTCATCTTTTGATGTGCAATTTTGTAATAGATCCGCTACATGATGAACATAGTCTGCCCGCCCGGGTACTGGAGGAACTAATGAATCTTGTGGTAGTATATCACTATAACTAGGATTGACATTATAATCGGCAACAAGTAATGCTGTATTCAGTGCTCTAACTGCAACTGGATCTGCCCAGTCAACTGTTAGTCTCCCAGTTGGTCCTTTAATGATGTATGGAGATAGTATAGGATAACAAGTAACTAATCGATCCATATCATATGTTCCCTGGAATGTATTTCTGGGATGTGGTTTACCTGTATATGCCTTTCGTGCCTTTCTCAATTCATAATCTTCACTACTGAATGGTTTACCAAAGGGTGATGTTGAAAAGAAATGTGCAGTCGACTCATATAGCTGCCGTCGACAGGCTAATTTTGTTGATATCGATATCATGAACTAAATTATTATCCATTCATTTTATTAACACTCCATATACAGCATCAGTCTTTACTACTTATTCTCTAAAACAACTACTCATATCACCAATCCTCCTCTCCTAGCTACTCCCTCATTCACCTCGCTCTATCTATTAGCTTTG